>Ga0209212_1000402_pt1 | contig 85693 bp, 68 predicted proteins | sample RifGroC2_FD_183996 | JGI IMG/M metagenome (GOLD analysis project Ga0209212, IMG submission 183996) | Groundwater microbial communities from Rifle, Colorado, USA - Groundwater C2 (SPAdes) (version 2) | ecosystem: Environmental > Aquatic > Deep subsurface > Groundwater | place: Rifle, Colorado...
CAGGGCGAGGCTTACGTAAGCGCCGAGCCCGAGCGGGAGCGCGGCCACGGTGTGGCCGATAGCGTGCCCGACGGGCCCATGCCCCGGGTTGGCCGACTTCGCATCCTGCTATTCTCTCGAAATTTTATGGGATATCTGCCCGAGTTTTGCCTTATAAGGATAAAATATAATATTATAGATATCTAATATGGCTGAAAAATTACCCAAAGTTGATAAACCTACTAAATCTATGGCTGAAAAAACTCCTAAGGTCGCAGCGGAAAAAACTCCCAAGGTCCTGGCCGAGAAAAAGCCCAAGGCCGCCAAGGCGGGTATGAAGCACCTGGTCATTGTCGAGTCGCCTACCAAGGAGAAGACGATCAGCCGCTTCCTTGATTCCGATTTTATCGTGCGCAGCTCTTTCGGGCATGTGCGCGACCTGCCCAAGGACGAACTGGGCGTGGACGTGAAGGATAAGTTCGCCGCCAAATACGTGCTGGTGGAACGGGCCAAAAAGATCGTGGCCGAACTTAACACCATAGCCAAGAACGTGGACGTGGTTTACCTGGCCACCGACCCTGACCGCGAAGGAGAGGCCATCAGCTGGCACCTCAAAGAGGTTATAAAGGCCGGCGACGCCCCTTTCAAGCGCATCAGCTTCCACGAGATCACCAAGACCGCCATCGAGGAATCCCTGAAGAGCCCCCGCGACCTGGACATGGCGCTGGTCAACGCCCAGCAGTCCCGCCGCATCATCGACCGCATCGTGGGCTACAAGCTTTCCCCGCTGCTCTGGAACAAGATCAAGAGCGGCCTTTCCGCCGGCCGCGTGCAGTCGGTCACCGTGCGCCTGATAGCCGAGCGCGCCAAGGAAATAGCCGCTTTCAAGGAAGAGGACTATTACACCGTTTACACCAAGCTGGCCAAGGTCATGCCCGAGGGGGACCAGAGCGGGTACAAGGATTTCGACTCCAAGCTGGTGCGCTGGGAAAGCGCGCCCGTGGAGGCTACCATCCTGCTCAAGCTCTTCGCGGAAGATTACCGCTATAAGACCTCCGTCTTTAAGAAAGTGGAGGACACGGTAGAGGCCGGCACGCACCTGAGGAATTCCAAATTGACGGTGTCCAAGGTGGACGCCAAGGCCGTGCGCCAAAAGCCCAAGCCGCCTTTCATCACCAGCACGCTGCAGCAGGACGCCTACAATAAACTGGGCTTCTCGTCGGACCGCACCATGAAGGTGGCCCAGAGCCTTTACGAAGGCGTGGAGCTGGAAGGCGAGCGCTCCGGTCTTATCACCTACATGCGTACCGACTCGTTCAACGTGTCCGCCGACATGCAGAAAGAGGCCGCCAAGTTCATAACCGAGATCTACGGCAATGATTTCTGCCCCGCCAAGCCGCCCACTTACCTGAAAAAGGTGAAAGGCGCGCAGGAAGCCCACGAGGCCATCCACCCCACCTCCGCCTACAAACGGCCGGAGGAAATGGGCAAGTTCCTCAACCCCGACCAGGCCAAGCTTTACGACCTCATCTGGCGCCGTTTCATGGCCAGCCAGATGGAAGAGGCCATCTTCGACTCGCTCAGCGTGGAGTTCTCCGACGACAAGGGCCGCGCCGTGCAGCGCACCAGCGGGCGCACCGTGAAATTCGAAGGTTACCTGAAGATCTACATGGAAGAGAAGGAAGAGGAAGTGGCCGGCGAGGACGAAGAGGGCACGGCCGCCCTGCCCCCGCTCAAAGAGGGGGACGTCGTCACGCTGAAGGACGTCTCCACCAAGGCGCACAAGACCAGTCCCCCGCCCAACTATAACGAGGCCAGCATCATCAAGACGCTGGAAAAGCACGGTATCGGCCGCCCGTCCACCTACGCCGTCATCATTAAAAACGTCGTGGACCGCGGTTATATCAACCGCGAGAAGGACCGCAAGCTCCTGATCACCGAGCTGGGCGCCCTGGTGACCGAGAAGCTCAAGGACTTCTTCAAGGACATCATGGAGATCTCCTACACGGCCTCCATCGAGGATAAGCTGGACGATATAGCCGACGGCACCATGGACTGGGTGAAGTTCATGCAGGATTTCTACGGGCCGTTCGCCATTGAACTGGCCACGGCCGAAAAGGACATGACCAAGTCCAGGCCGAACGTCATCAAGACCAACGAGAAGTGCCCGCTGTGTCTCAGCCCCATGGTGCAGCGCGAGAGCCGCTTCGGCAAGTACCTGTCCTGCTCGCGTTTCCCTAAGTGCAAGGGCAAGGTGCCGCTGGACAAGGAAGGTAATAAGCAGGATTACTTCGCCCCGATAAAGACCGAGAAGATCTGCACCAAGTGCAACAAGAACGCCATGCTGCTCCGCAAGAGCGCGCGCGGCTACTTCCTGGCCTGCTCGGGATTCCCGAAGTGCCGCAATATCGAGCCGCCCACGCCGGAAGAGGTGGAGAAACTTATAAACTCAAGGCCCAAGCCGGCCCAGTAGATACAGCCGTAAATAAAAGATCCCGGGTCGTAAGGCCCGGGATCTTTTATTGGCGCGATTTGCTTATTTCGCGGATCGGCTCCAGACGGCGTAGCGCTCCCCGCTGGTCTCCAGCGTCCAGCCGTCGCCCGGGTTCCAGTCATAGTTCCTGCCGAGTTTCACCACCAGCTGTTTGTTCTTGCCGGCTATGGTGGCCGCGTACAGGCTGTTGCTGGCCGCCAGTATCTGCATGGGGCTGGTGGAGGTTATCCCGGCGCTCTTGCGCACGCTTATCAGCTTAGTGACGGCGTTGCGGTAGCCCTGGCCCCAATCGAAGAAATGCGGCCAGAACACGCACGGGATGCCGGGGTGCGTCAGGATGTAGGCGTAGCCCACCAGCCGCTGCGCCCTGTACTCCTGGGAGGCGTTCTGCATGAAATTGGGGTCGCGCGACGAGGTGTCGTGGGACTCGACGAAAGTGACGGATTTGGCAGGCCACCAGCCGATAAGGCCGGAGGGGCGGCCGTTGTCGTTGAGCAGCTCGTAACGCTCGCTCTCGACGGCGGCGACCAGGGCGTAGCGCTGGGTGAAATCAAAAACAGTGGAGGCGTTCGTCTTGCCGGCCGAGGGGTCCGTGCCGTCTATCCAGTTCGCCAGCTGCTGGCGGTCCGTATCGTAATATTCGCCTACGGTGAACACGGGGCTGGACGCCTTGTTGTAGTCCGCGATATGCGACGGAGCGTAACCCTTTACCATGTCGTATCGCCAGCCGTCAAAGCCGATATCCTGCTTCAGCCAGCGCATGAACACGCGGGTGTCTTCCTGCACGGCCGGGTTGCGGTGGTCCAGGTCCCTGCAGCCGAAGTCGCCCTGCCCTTCGTCGCCGTAAAGGGCGCGCGGCATGGCGGAATAGGCGGGCTGAGCCCAGACTTCGTCGTCGTTGACTATCACGTTGGAGGGCCAGTCGGGGGATTTGAAATCCAGCCAGTTGGTGCTGCCGCTGCGGTGGTTCAGGATCACGTCGGCCAGCACTTTGATGCGCACCTTGTGCATGGCCTTCACGGCCGAAATAAGGACCTCTTTTTTTCCCCACTGCGAATCCAGGTTGTACCACTCCTTCGGATAGTAGCTGCCTACGGAGACGGGCGGGAACCAGATGACGTCGAAGCCCGCGGCCGCTATCTCCGGCGCTTTCTGGGCCAGCACGCCCCACCAGCCCTGCGGCGGGTGGTACCAGTAATCGTCGGCGAACCAGTGGAAGCCCTGCAGCATGACCAGTTCACTGCCAGGCACGTCTATGCGGTTCTGCGGGGGAGGGGTGAATACTTTGCTGGAATACTTCAGGGTGGCGGCCCGCCAGTCCGAAGCGGCCCGCGCTGATACGGGGTCTTTCGGGGGGGGCGGCGGCGAGAAGGTTATGCCGCCCGAAGCGGCCTTGAGCTGGTCGCCCGCGGTTTCAGGGGCCGCGGCGTGAACAGAATAAATTAAAAGGCAGGGGAGTATTAGCGCTAAGAACAATTTGTTGGCCCGCGTCATTGATATTTCTCCGTTGCGCTGTGGATTTATTAAATATTATATCTGATTTGCCGCGGGCGGAAAGGGTCAAAGGGCCTATTGAGGACAAGGCCAAATGGCCCCCAACTTGCTAGAATTATGGGGATGACCCTCCTTGTCGAGAGATTTCTGCTTCATCTAAAGGCGCAGCGCAATTTCGCGCGCAACACTATAAAGGCCTACCAGTTCGACCTGGGCGAGTTCCTGGCTTACGCCGCGGCCAATAAAGCCGGGGCCCCGGCCGCCCTCGACCGCCTGCTGATGCGCGGCTACATCGCCTCCATAAGCGGGCATAAAGTTTCCCGCAACACCCTGCTGCGCAAGATCTCCGCCGTCCGGTCTTTCCTCCATTATCTCCTGGAGACGGGCCTGCTGGAAACCGACCCTTTCGACCTTATCACCATTCCCAAGAAGGAAAAGCGCCTGCCCCGCTTCATGACCGAGGGGGAGATAGGCCGGCTGCAGGAGCATAACCGGCCAGAAGAAGTGAACCTCAGGGAAAAGAATTATTACTTCGCCCTGCGCGATTACGCGCTTTTCGAGCTGGTTTATTCCAGCGGTCTGCGCCGTTCCGAGGCGGCCGGCCTGAACATCGGCGACCTGGACCTGTTCTCCGGTTTCGCCCGCGTGACGGGAAAAGGTTCTCGCGAAAGGCTGGTTCCGGTGGGCGATAAGGCCGTCATGGCCATCCGCGAATACCTGGAGACCCGGCCGAAGCCGCTGGCCCACGGCCTCCCGCTGTTCCTTAACCATAAGAACGCCCGCCTGACCGGGGCCGGCATAGCGCTGATCTTTAAAAAAATGGCCAAGAGGGCCAGGTTCGCCAGGCCGATGAACCCTCATTCCGTGCGCCATTCCTTCGCCACCCACATGCTGGACAACGGCTGCGACCTGAAATCGGTGCAGGAGATACTGGGACATAAGAATCTGCAGACGACCGAGATCTACACGCACGTGTCGCTGGAACGCCTGAAAGAGGTGTACGACAAGGCGCACCCGCGCAGCAGGGGACGCTCTTAGTTAATTAGTTTTTGAAAAACTATTTATGTATTTAAAACTTAATGGCGGAATTTTGTCCCAATATTTTATAAAAAACTAATTAACTAAGAGCGTCCCCTATGCCTTACGACCCTTCTCTGGATAAAGCCCCTGAACTGCTGGCCCGCGCGGCGCGCGCGGCGGGCGCGCGGCCCGACCTTACCCAGGGCGGGGGCGGCAACGTCTCGGTGAAGCTGGGCAACGAGCGCATGCTGGTAAAAGCTTCCGGAGTAAAACTGAAGGACGTCTCCCCGGAGAGCGGCTATGCCCTGGTCAATTACGGCAATATCCGCCGCCGCATCGCCGCAGGGCCCGGCGGTGAGAACGAGTTTTTGGATTTCATCTGCGCCCAGGCGCTGCCGGTGAAGGGCGTGCTGGCGGCCAAGCCCTCCATAGAGACCGGCTTCCACGCGCTTTTGAACACCGTGGTCATCCACACGCACTCGGTTTACGCCAATATCCTCAACATGAGCGTCGAGGGCCGCGCCTTGGGCCGGGAAATGTTCCCCGGGGCGGAATTTATTCCTTACAAGTCGCCGGGGCCGCAGTTATGCTCGGCCATAAATGAAAGGGCGCTGGCCTCGGGCCCGCAGGTATTCTTTTTAGCCAACCACGGCTTGGCCGTGGCGCATGCCGGGGTGGCGGGCGCGCTGGAACTTAACGAGAAGGTGAACGAGACCATCCGCCGGGGCCTGTCCCTGCCGCCTTATCCGGCCGTGCAGCTGTCGGCGGGGCTCTCGGCCCACAACGCCGCGCGCCTGGCCCATTACGGCAAAGCCTTTATGATGGAAAATGTCCTGTCGCCGGACCAGGCCTTATACTGCGGCCCCGAAGCGCTGGACGGGAAATGCGGCGTGGACGGGAACGAAGTGCTGACGGCGCTCTTCTATATTCTGGACTGTATCAAGGCGCTGAAATTCACGCCGCGGTTCCTGACCGGGATAGACGTCGCCTACTTCGACACCATAAAGAGCGGTCGCTACAGCAGGAATGGATAAAAGAAATTAGCTCTGTTGAATATTGCGTGGAGATGGACAAGGAGCTGCAGTCGGCCTACGGGCTCTATAACGTCAGGCTGGACACCAAAGGTGCGGGCTATTTCACGCCCTGCCTGCGCGCCGGCGTGGAATGGCGCCCGCGGGAGGCCGGCCTCCGCCGGGCCTATGGTAAATTGTTAGAATAACGGGAAAGGTTCAGGCACTTAAGGGGACCGGAATATGGGAACTTTTTTTTCAGAAACGCTGATGCGGCTGCGCACGGAAGGCGGCTTTCCTACCGCCTACCGCTTTTACCATGACAACGGCGGCGCGCCGGTGCTGAAGGTTTCTTACCGCAAGTACCTGCTGATGGAGCAGGGGAAAAACCTGCCGGGAGTGGAGAGATTGCCGAAACTCCTGGTGGCCCTGCGGCTGCCGCAGAACACCCCGGCCGCCAGGGAACTGGTGACCGCCTGGCTCAGGACCCTGGCCGGGGAGGAAGTTTACGCGGACCTCTTCGACCCGCTGCTGGCGAAAGCCGAGGCCGCGGCGGTCACGCCCATGGGGGAAGCGCTGCGGAGGTCCATCGCCGATAAGAAATACCACCTGACCGAGGCGCAGGTGCTGGCCACGCTTTCAAACTTCGAAGCGTATAAATGCAGCTTTGTCATGGAGAACGACTGCGGCGCCTGGACCGCGGAAGAACTGGCCAAAACGCTGCGGATAAAGAAAGCCGCGGCGCAGCGGGCGCTGAAAGACTTTGCCGCGGCCGGGCTGGTAAGAGAAATAAAGAAAGGTGTTTACAAGTCCAGGATAGCCGGGCAGATGGTGGAATACCCCTCCGTGCTGGCCATGCGGCAGGAAGTGCGCGAGAAAGTGCGCGGCTACATAAAACGGTTGGAGCAGGAAAGCCCCGCGGAGTATTCTTCCATGGGCCTGTTCCGCGCGGATTCCGCCGCCCTGAAGGGGTACTACCCGCTGCTGAAGTCCACCGTGCAGGCGTCCCACGCCTACGCTACCGTAAAAAAGACCGGCAGCTCCGCGGCCTTCTTCGTGATCGGGCGGGTGCTGAAGATGTGGGACTTCTGAACTTTACGCGCTAAAATAGACCGCCGGGCCGTCCCGGCGGTCTTTTTTTTTAGCCGGCAGCCGGGGAACGGATGTACGGCCATGACCCTGAGGGTCACTAAAACTTGTTTTGCAGGGCCGCTCCCAGCGTAAGCCGACGGGGCAGAACGTATGAGCATAAATAGGGCGCGCGCCTGGGCACCCGGCCTCATGCCGGCCGGCGCCGCAACCTGTAGACTATACCTAACGGCTGAAGAGGCCGCTCCGGGCCGGACAGAAAGAACCCCTCCCGGGAAGCAGAGTTAAAGGAGAAAAAATGAAAACCTTAATAATACTTACGCTGACGCTGGCGCTCTGCGCCGGGGCGGCCAACGCGCTGGAGCTGGAAAAGATCGGCGCCCGCGAGGTGGACGCCATCACCTCCGGGATTGACCTGCCCGCCGCGGTCCCCGTTCCCGCGGACCGGGCCATGGAAGCCGGCGCTCACATACAGAAAGCCGTGACCTTCAAGAGTCAGCCCTTCGCCGAACTGCTGGTAAAGTCGCTCAAGACCAAGCCTGTATTCGAGCAGATGTTCGGCGGCCAGAGCTACGTTTACAAAGTGGGCGACGGCTTAACCTGCCGCCGGACCTTCATCAACGACAACGCTCACCCCGGCCAGCCGGTGGACGCCGGCCATTACTGCTCTATACTGCCTACCGGCCGGTGGAAGTTAATGGGTATGGAATCCTACGGGTCAGGAGACGACCAGGAATTCTCCCTGGCCCTCTTCGAGGCTCTGAAAGTTAAAGCGAAGGATGAGGGCGGGATGTTTATAAAATCCATAGAACTGGACGTTCCCGACCAGGCCGGCGGCACTGAGCGCAGCCTGCTCACCTGCATGAAGCCGGGGCCCCAGGTTGCGGCCATGGGGTTCAGGCCCACCTGCGAGTTTGTGAACGGGTTGTAAGTTGTCGGGACATATTAACTTTGAATAAAGGGGAATCAATAATGAAAAAGATCATGACCATATCGGGAGCGGTACTGCTGGCGGCGGCCAGCCTGGGGTTTGCCGGGGGGCTGGAAGAACTGCGCACCGCCGCGGGGCCCGGGATCGAGGCCTCCGCGGACGCGGGGCTGCCCATGCCTTCCAAGTCCGGCTTCGTGGTTACGGAAGATTACGGCACGGCGCGTATTTTTGTGAAGGCCACGGGCGGAGTCAGGGCTTCTGTCGGCGCCGCTTACACGGCCAGGAAGGATTCTTATTTCTGCACCGAGCTCTCCTGGAACGAAGGGTCCATGGAGCGGGTTCCCAAGCGGATCTACCCCGAATTCGCGGCGCAGAACGGCCTGATAACCGTCCCCGGCGCCATGGCCGGCGGCTGCGACTATGGCAGGGCCAGCGAAGGCAGCCTGAGCTTGTCTATCCCCGGCCGCGCCGAAGCCTACAGTTCCCTGGCGCTCATACGGGGCGGCGTCTCCGGAGAGGAGCAGAGCGTGGTCTGCGAAATAATACAGGCCGGTAACTCCGCGGGCGAACAGCTTTACTGCCGCGGGGACGTTCGCCTGGACGCCTCTGGCCAGGCCCGGGTACGCGTAACCTTAAAAGAAGCCGGCAAGTCCAAAGCCGCCGAGGCCCTCAGCGTACCCGAAGATCCCAAGGACATTTCCGGGGATAAGCTGGTACAGTTCGGCTCGGTCTGCGCACTGGGACAGAACCAGGCCGACGCGGTGAGCCGCGCCTCCCTGGTGCTCAACGAACCCTTCGTCAGGCTGCGCACGGACGTGAACGCGTGGAACGGCGGCGCCTTCTCCGGCACCTATGTCCGCGCCCCCTACCGCGTCATCGGCGAGGCGACGGTCTCAAAGGTCTCATCGATAGCCAAGTACAACTGGGTGGCCTGCATCCCGGTGCAGGGCAGCCCGCGGTAAGAGCCCGTTTGGAGGGAGAGTGGACGCGATAGTTTTCTTTTACGGAGGATAAAAACATGAAACTGATAATAACGATGGTTCTGGCGCTCTCGATGGTTCCGGCGGCGGTCAGCGCGTTCGAGCTTCAAGGCATCGGCGCGGCCGGGGTGACAGCAATGACGCAGGCGGGCGACATACGCGTGCCCGCAGCCCCCGAAAGTTCCGAGGCCTGGAAATCCCTGCCCTCCGGAGGCGACGCTGCGGCCATTCACCAGATCCCCACCTCTATCTTCGCCGAGGGCGCCAACGCAGAATTAAGAGCTTCCCTCCGGGTGAATATGAAGCCCGGCGCTTCGCCCACTGCCGACGCCATCGTGGAGGTGCGCGGGATAGGTTTAGGCGATATCCCGCCGGATTATTCGGTAAAGAGCATCGCCGTCTACGAGGGAGACACCGGGCGCCTGGTCGCCGCCGCCGAAAACCACAAGCTTGTCAGCAACATTTTTTCCTGGGGTAAAAGGGTACAGACCTACAGCCTCGAGATATTAAAGAAAGACCTCGCTCCGGCTAAGAACTATGTGTTTGCGGCCGAAGTCTCGATCAACGGTTCCTACTACTGGCCGGTGCGGTCCGGTCTTACGGCGGTCCAGGTCGCTAACAAGTTCGAGCGGGGACACACTGCCTGTCCCCAAGATGATAACAGCGGCTTTGCGGACCAGCTTGGCCTGTCCGCAGGCAAGGCGGCACCGATGGGGCCCCGCGCCAGCCTTATGAGCTTCGTTTCCATCGTGCGCGGCGCTGAGCCGCCCGGCATTGTGTTGACCACGCCCTTGGAGGAAAACTACAGCTTCGACAACCGCGGCGGTTACGCCGACGGCGTATTGGCGGACTTCAGGGACCTGCGGCTGGAAGGCGGCGTCCTGGTGGAGAAGGCGGGAGCGGCCGCCAGGCTGCAGCTCGAGACCAGGCTGCGGCTGGAGGGGGCTGACGGGGAGACCTCGTTCTGGGACCACCGGGTCGAGATCGAAAAGACGGCGGACGGTCTTGTCATGGTGGGACAGGTGGGCCTGAAGAAGCAGATCTGAAGCCGGTGTATACCGGGCCCGGCCCCGGCTCGCAATGGGGAAGAGAGCTGCCCCTACAGCAGGCTGCGCCCCGGGGAGATAGGCAAGGGCTTCCTCTGCTTCGAGGGCCGCTGCGCCGGCGACCGCGTCAGGAGTTACGACGGCTACGACGGCACCATACTGGAAGTGTTCGATAACCGCAAGGCGAGGATACGTTTCGACAAACTGGGCTACGAGGCCGTGCTCGCTTTCGACCAGATAAGGAAGTAACCGGAACGGCGCTTATGCCGCGTACTTATTATTTCTTTGTCAGTTCTTCAAGGCGCGCCAGGTTCCGGCGCGCGCTTTCCAGGCCCGGGGAGATCTTCAAGGCCCGGCGGAAAAATTCTCTGGCCTCGGCGTAATCTCCGGCGCGGGCCAGCAGTATCCCGTAATCGTTCAGCCCTTCCAGGTCATACGGATTAATTTTAAGGAGCCGCGCGTAAAAAACGGCGGCCTCCGCGGCGCGTCCGGACGCAGCATAGCTTCGCGCCATGGTAAGCAGGGCGGGGGTATAGTCTGGGCCGGCCTTCAGGACGGCCGCCAGGGTTTCGTCCGCCTCGCCCCTGCCGGCCGCGGCCAGTACGCAGTATTTGTTAAAAAGCGTTTCCGCGGCGCCCGGCTTCGCCGTCAGCGCGGCTTCCAGCGCGGCCAGCGCGCCGGGCGTGTCGCCCGTTCGCCAGCGGGCGAGGGCCAGGCCGTTAAGGTAAAGGACGTTGCCGCGGTCGGCCGCTGAGATCTGCTCGAGTAGGGCCAGGCTTTCGCGCGTTCTGCCCAGCAGATAATATTCGCGGGCCAGGTTGTAGAGCATGGGCTTGGACACCGAGCGGCGCGCCGCGTGCTCGTAGATCTTCAGGTCGGTGTTCCGCAGGGTTATATTATACGCGGAGGCGCAGACCAGGACCGCGGCCGCGGCCGGCGGCAGCAGGCGCCGCCAGCCGCTTGCGGGAGCCAGCTTCACGGCGGCCCACAGGAAGATGCCGGCGTTGGCCAGGTAAACCCAGTGGTCCAGCATCAGGTCGTTGGCGGCCAGCAGCGGCAGCTTGGGGGCCAGGTTGAGCAGATACCAGCCGGCGCAGAACGCCGCCGTCCTTCCTCCTTTCCGCCAGACCAGCAGCGCGGCCGCCGCCAGCGCCGGCAGGCTCAGGTAGCGCAGCAGCGCCAGGCCCGGCTGCATGCGGTGCGAGTGCATGTCGAAAGGCAGCACGGCTTCCTTTATATAAACGATCAGGCACTGCGGGACTTTCAGCAGCAGCCCGGATAACACCGGGCCGGCGCCTTTTGCCAGCGCGTCCAGGCCCAGCGCCTGGTGGCGGAGAAAAAGATAGACGGGGATGAAGGCGAAAAAGGGCAGCAGTTTTAAATAGTCTTTCTTTTCGCGCTTCAGGTACCACAGGCAGAGCGCCGCCAACGCCGGGGTTATTACTCCGTTCTCCTTGAAGCCGGCCGCCGCCAGGAAAAAAATAAAGGAAAGGGCCGCGCGGTCTTTAAGGAAGAGCAGCAGCGAGGCCGCTATGCAGGCGCTTGAGGCCAGCTCCGCCCGGCCGGCGACTATAAGCAGCTGCTCCACCGCGGCCGGGTGCGCCGCCAGCAGGATGGCCGCCCACATCGCCGCCGCCCGCCCGGCGCCGAGGGCCAGCGCCAGGTAGAAGAACAGCACGGCCGCGGCCGCGTGGAAGAGGAAATTGGTCAGGTGGTAGCCGAAGGGCCTGTAGCCCCAGACGGCGAAGTCGGCCATGTTGCTGACGGTCTGCAGCGGGCGGTAATAGTTCAGCCCCTGGCTGAACGGGTCGCCTTTGAAAGCCGACACCAGGTTGGCGGCGGTCAGCTGCAGGCGCGGGTTCTGTTCTATCATGCGGTGGTCGTCCCATATGAAGCCGGTCTTCAGGGTAAGGCCGAAGGCCAGCAGGGCCGCCAGGAGGATGGCCGCGGGCGCGGCGGCGGTTTTAAGGTAAATATTCTTCATCGTGCTAGAATTCCAGGTTCGGCCGCAGTATGAACTGGAAGCTGTTCGCCTTTTTTGTCCCGGCCGGGGAATCCGCCAGCGGGCCGGAATATTTCTTGTCCGCGGTCCAGACGAAGCCCAGTCCCAGCGTGAAGGCCATCCGGGAGCTCTTCATGGGGAATTTTTTGTCCAGCACCAGGTAATGCCTGAGCGGTTCCAGTTTCTTCTGCGAAAAGTCCGAGACGTATTCGAACCCGCTGTTGTGCAGCCAGAAGCTGCCGCCGCGCTCTTTAAAATCTGTGCGGCTCCTGCGGAAACCTATAAAAAATGAATCGGCGATGCAGCGGTTCTCGTGGAACTTGGCGCCGCCGCGGAAACTCCAGCGCAGGCTCCGGTCGGCCAGGATCTGTTCGCCCTTCAACTTGCCTTCCATCTGCAGCCAATTATCCCGGATGAGGATGTTGTCCTTGATGTGGTGCGTGCCCAGGTCTATCAGCAGGCCGGAGTAGCCGTTGCGCTTGCCCTGGAAGGACTTGTTTATGGTGTCGAAAGAGACCACGTTGCCGAGGAAAAAGGACAGGGCCCAGGGCTCTTCGAAGCCGGCGGTCACGGCCTGGACGGCGTTAAAGTTGCTGGTCCACTGCATGTCCCGGTAAAAACCCGGCTGGTCCCGCCGCAGGAGCGTGCCGGCATAGGGCAGCGGGTTCAGGCTGGCTTCTATTATCAGCGTTCTGGGCAGGTAGAACTTGCTGATAAGTTCTTTGTATATCTCAAGTTCCGAATCGACCTGGAGATGCGGGATGGGCTTGCCGGTGAGACTGTTATAAACACCGACGGCGGAATAATACGGGTCCAGCTCTATTTCCACGGTTGTTCTCTTTCCCGGGATTTCCTGGGCGGAGGCAAGGGCGCAGCACAGCAACAAGGCTGGAAATAGCAGTTTCATGGGATAGATAATTTAGGCCGTCTGATGAACATAGTTCCTAATACGGCACAGCCATAGGCTAGCATTTTTTCTATTTGCTATACTTTTCGCTATGAAAACCTGCCTGGCCGCCGCCCTTCTGGCACTGAGTCCGTGCGTCCTTAACGCGGGACCGCTCGACAACAAGATCGGGGAAATGGCCGCGGCGCCGGGCATAAAGAACGCCGTCTGGGGTTTAAGTGTAAAAGACGCCGCCACCGGCAAGGTGATCCTGGAGCGGGACCCGCGGCGTAACCTTGTGCCGGCCAGCATCCTTAAGGTCTTCGTGACGGCCGCGGCGCTGGATAAGCTGGGCCCCGAGCGCTCTTTCTCCACGCGGCTTTATTATGACGGGGCCATCTCCAACGGCTTTCTTAACGGGAATATCTATATCAAAGGCGGCGGAGACCCTTCTCTGGGCTCCCAGCTGGTGAAAGGCGCCGCGCCCCTGGACGAGGTGTTCGGGGCGTGGGCCGCGGCGATAAAAAAGGCCGGGATCAACGTCATCAACGGCGCGGTGGTGGGCGACGAGTCCGCTTTCGAGAGCGTGCAGCCCGGCTCCTGGGCCTGGGAGGATATAGGTAATTATTACGCGGCCCAGCCGTCCGCCCTTACCGTCAACGACGGGCTTTATAAACTGTATCTCAAACCTTCGGAGAAAGAGGGCGGCGAGGCGGCCGTGCTGCGCACCGAGCCGTACATCGACGGGCTAAAGTTCGAGAACCATATGAAGACCGGCCCGGCGGGTTCCGGGGACAACGGCTATATCTTCGCTTTCCCCGGGCAGTACCAGGCGGTACTGCGCGGTTCCATCCCGCGGGGCTCGCCGGAATTCGCCATTAAGGGCGCCCTGCCGGACCCGGCTTTATTCGCGGCGCAAAGTTTCAGCTACTATCTGGCGAAGGCGGGCGTAAACTCGAATAAAAAAGCTTTCAAGGGCGCTCTGCCGCCGGGCTCGGGCGGCGTGCTGCTGGCTGAAACGGCTTCCGCCCCGCTTAAGAACGTGGTGCGCGTCACCAACAAGCGCAGCTTCAACCTTTACGCGGAACTGCTGCTCAGGCAGCTTGGGCTGCAGCGCGGCAGCGGTACGCCGGACGCGGGGCTCGCCGCGGTGCGGGCCTACCTGGCGGAGAACGGGGCGGATGTTTCGGAGCTGGACCTGGAGGACGCCTGCGGACTCTCATCACGGGACACGGTAAAGGCCGAGAATTTCACCGATATCCTGCGGGCCGTCTCGAAGAAAAAATATTACGCCGAGTTCGCGGAGTCCCTGGTCTATCCCGGCGACCCGGACGCCACCGGCCACGTGAGGGCCATGGGTAAGGGGACGGGGCTGGAGAAAAATTTAAGGCTCAAGTCCGGCTCGCTCAACGGCGTGCGGTCCTACACCGGCTACCTTAAAACTAAAAAAGGCAGGACGCTGGTCTTTACTTCCATCATTAACGGCTATTCAACCGCCCCCGCCGTCATAGACAAAATGCACGAGACCCTGCTGCTGGCCCTGTACGCCGGAGATTGAAATCCGGCGGCTGTCTTTCCCTACCTCTTGAGCCGGAGCCGGCGTCCTATCGTTTTACGCAGGATATCCAGGCTGATCGGCTTAGTTACGTAATCAAAGGCGCCCAGCTGCAGGCATTCGCGGGCTATCGCCTCGTCCTCGTTGCCGGTGATCATTATAAATCCTGTCCCCGGCATTTCCGGCGACAGCTCTTTAAGGACCGAAACGCCGTCTTTCTCCGGCATGTTAATGTCGAGCAGGACGATGTCGGGCCGCAGGGCGCGGGCCCGCTCCAGCGCCGCGGCTCCGTCGTTCGCCTCCGAGATCTCCCAATTAAGCGCCGACAAAGAGCGGTTCAGGACCGCGCGCATTTCGGGATCGTCGTCAGCGATAAGTATCTTGGTCATGGAGTCCTCTTATTCGTAGCGCAGGGCTTCTATCGGGTCCAGCATGGCGGCGCGCAGGGCGGGCCAGAAACCGAAACCGACGCCTATCAGGGTGGAAAAACCGAAGGCGAAGGCTATGGTACCGGCGCCCAGCGTCGGGGGGACCTTGGTGAAGAAATAAGCCGCCCAGCCCAGGCCGAAGCCCAGCCCCACGCCCAGGGCCCCGCCTATCAGGCACAGCACTACCGCCTCTATCAAAAACTGGCTTAAGATGTCCGAGTTCCTGGCTCCCAGCGCCTTGCGCAGGCCGATCTCGCGCGTGCGCTCGGTGACGCTGACCAGCATGATGTTCATGATGCCTATGCCGCCGACCAAAAGCGAGATGCCGGCGATACTGTAGACCACCAGTGAAAGCTTGCCCATCGTGCTTTTGAACATCTCTATCTGAGCTTCGAAGGTGCGCACGTCGAAGTCGTCCTCGGCGTCTTCCCGCGCCCCGCGTTCCGAGCGCATGGCCATTATTATCTGGCGCCGGGTTTCCGGAGCGTCGGCGGGGGTGGGCGCCACCACCTCGATATAGTCCAGCCGGTTGGAGCCGAACACGCGTTTGGCCGCCGTGTTGAGCGGGATATAGGCCGTAGGCCGGCCGCCGAAGATCTGCTCGGCCTTATGGTCCTCCGCCACGCCCACTACCGTGAAGTTTATGCCGTTTATCCTGATGTCGTTGTTGACGCCGTCCACCGAGTCGAAAAGTTTCCTGGCCAGGGTCTGGTTTATGACCGCCACGCGCGCCTTGTTCAGGTTTTCCGCCTTGGTGAAAAAGCGGCCGGTCAGTTTGCGGTTCTCGAAGAACTTGTCGCGCGGCTTCTGTTCCTCCGGGGTGTAGCCTTCGCGGCTCTGCACGCTGGCGTCCACATGCCTGTCCCCGGCGGAGATCTGCAGGTCGCGCACCAGTATGGGGGTCACTTTCTCGGCCAGCGGGGCCTTGGTCTTTATGGCCTCCACGTCGCCCATGGTGAAGCGGCGGTGAGGCCTGCCGTGCTGGCGGAAGGGCACCACCCAGACCTTCTTGGCGTCGTCCTCGCTGGCCCCGCTCAGCAGGCTCTTCATAAAACCTTCGCTTATCGTCATCAGCGAGATTATCGCGCCTACACCTATAAAAATGCCTAGTATGGTCAGCGCGCTGCGCATCTTGTGGCTCCAGATGGCCTTGAAGGCCACTTTGAGCTGTTCCAGGAATTCCGAGGGGGAAAAACTGAGGCGCGCGGGCGGGAGCGGGGTGGCGGCGGCTTGCGGGGCGGCGGCCGTTCTTTTGCGGTTCTCGTCGGAAACTATGGCGCCGTCCTTCATGCGCACCACGCGGTCCGTCATGGCGGAGATCTCGTCGTCGTGCGTGACTATCACCACGGTGAGGCCGCGCGCGTTGAGGTCCTTTATCACCTGCATCACTTCCTGGCGGCTGACGGCGTCCAGGTTGCCGGTGGGCTCGTCGGCCATTACCACCAGCGGGTCGTTCACCAGGGCGCGCGCGATGGCCACGCGCTGGCATTGTCCGCCGGAAAGCTCGTTGGACTTGTGCTTCACCCGGTCGGAGAGCCCTACAAGGTCCAGGCATTCCAGCGCCTTGCGGGAATTAGTGCCCAGGCCGGTGTAGACCATGGGCAGCAGCACGTTGTCTTTGGCGGTGGTGCGCTTCAAAAGGTGGAAGGACTGGAAGATGAACCCTACCATGCGGCTGCGGATGGCGGCCAGGCGCCCCTCGCCCAGGCTCGCCGTGGGATGGCCGGCGAAGAAATACTCGCCCGAATCCGGTCTGTCCAGGAAGCCCATGATATGCAGCAGCGTGGATTTGCCGGAGCCCGACGGTCCGACCAGCGACACCAGTTCCCCGGCGTTTATCCGTATGGAGACCTCTTTAAGGGCCTCCACGCGGAAAGAGCCGGTGGCATAGGTCTTTGAGACCTTGCTGATGTCTATGAGGGGGGCCATTTAGTTGTGTTCTACGTTAAAGCCGGAGCGTTCCTTGGCGATACCGGTGGAATAGTAGACCGTGTCCGTGTCGGCGAGGCCCGAGAGCACCTCTATCGCGCTTTCGTTGGTGGCGCCGACGGCGATCTTTTTCTCGGTCAGCCTGCCGCCGGCGGCGGTTTTGACGGAGACCAGGGCGTCGCCGTCCCTGTACTTCACCGATCTGCGCGGGATGGTCATCGTGTTCGGTTTGCTGCCGGTTATCACCAGCACGTCGGCGGTCATGCCCGAGCGCATTACCGGTACGCGGTTCACCGGCAGGATCTTGACCTCGTAAACTATGACGCCGTCCTTCTGCGAGGATTCGTGGGAAATGGCCAGCACCCGCCCCTCATGCCTGTCCTTGGGGAAGGCGTCCAGGTAGAAATCCGCCTTCTGGCCTTCTTTCACCGCGCCGATGTCGGTTTCGTCCACGTAGGTCTTAACTATCAGGCGGTCGGAAATTACGGCCAGCTCTTTTGCCGCGCTGACCGACTGCCCGGGTTCCACGGCGCGCTTCACCACCATGCCGGCGATGGGGGCCACTACGGGCGTGAGATTGTAGGCTTCCTCCACCATCTTTTTCTCTTCGGGCGTGGAATCCTGCATCCGGAGCGAATCCAGCAGGGCGGTGCGCTCGCTGGAACTGACCCAGGCGAGCACCTGGCCCTTGGCTACCAGCTGGCCTTCCGTAAAAAGTACCTGCTCCGCGCGGCCGCTCACCGACGGAGTGACCAAGACGCGGTTTTCCGGTTCGACGTTGCCGGTCGCCTGGGTTTTCATCACCAGCACGCCGCGCGCCGGTTTGACGGGAGAGAGTTCGGAGATGCGTTTCGCCTCTCCCTTCGCCCTGGCATGCTTTGCCCAACCCCAGCCGCCACCCAGGACGAGGAGGGTGATAACGGCGAAAATGAATTTCTTGGTCTTATAGAACGGTTTTTTCATTATTATTCTCCGAGGGCCTGGATAAAGGCTGCGTGGCTGATAATCAGGCCGCTGGCCGCCGCCAGGGACTGGTTCTGTTCGCTTATAAGCTGTTCTTCGACGTTGCGCCACTCAAAATAGGAGGTCTGGCCGGCCAGGTATTGTTTGCGCACCAGCCAGGCGCGCGCCGCGGCGGCGTCCAGGGAACTTTTGGCCACGTCCATGTAGGCGCTGGCCTCGCGCCAGGACAGGAAAGCGTCTTCGGCGTTCAGGTAGACCTCGTCGCGGGCGTCTTTCATGTTCTCCTGCGCGGAGCTCAGCGCGCTGCGTGATGAGGCCAGGTCGGAGGACAGCCTGCCGCCGGAGAACAGCGGCAGGTTGAGACTGGCCCCGAGGGACCAGCTGTTCGGGGCCGTCGGCCAGTCGGAACCGCCCCATTTATAGCTGCCGGCTGCGGCCGCGTCCGGCAGGATGGCGCTCTGCGCGCTGTCTACCGACGCGTCGGCGGCGGCCAGGCGCGCGCGGGCGGCGCTGACGGCGTTGTGGCTTTCCAGGCGCGGGGCGAAGGTGTAAAAATCTTCGGGCGGTTCCGGCGGCTGCGGCACGGCGAGGTCCGGGACCGGGGCCTGGGCCGGGCGCCCCAGCAAGCGGTTCAATTTGCGTTCCAGCAGGCGCAGGTTCTTCTTGTATTTTTCATGCTGCCATTGCGCGGTTTTCAGGACGGCCTGGGTTTCGAGAAGGGCGGCCTTGTTCTCGCGGCCTGCCTGGTATTTAAGGCGGATCAGTTCCAGGTTCTCGGCGCGGCGCTTCTGGGTTTCGCCGGAGAGCCTTATGGTCTCCCGGGCGTTTATCGTCTCCGCGAAAGCGGTCTTAAGCTGGTAGCGCAGCGTCGAGGTTATCCTGTCGCGGGCGGCGCGGGCGCTCCAGGCGCCCGCTTTGGCGGAGCGCAGCGCGGCCGGCACGGAAGGCGCGTAGAGCGGCAGGGACCCCGAAAAGCCGTAAGAATAGGCGTCGCCGGCGGGCAGGCCCTGCGAGCCCAGGCGGGAGTAGGAGGCGCCGGCCGAAAAGTTAGGGTAAAAACCGGCGCGGGCGGCGGTTACGCGGGAGTTGGCGGTTTCCAGGTCCAGGGCGGCCGCCGCGGCCTGCGGGTTCGCGGCGAGCATGGCCTTCTCGGCTTCTTCGAAGGCGAACGTCCCGGCGGCTTTGGCGGACTGGGACAGGGAAATTATCAGGGTTAAAGCTAGGAACTGGCGCATGGTTTAATTTTACAATATTCACCCGGCAGGCGGGGGGGCTGGCGCCCGGCGGTGCGCGTAAAGTAAAAAAAAGCCCGCGCCGGTCAGGGCGCGGGCTTTTTTTTGCGGGGCGGCGCCTACCCGTAGCTGTGCATGCCGCTGAGCAGGAAATTCACGCCGAAATAGGTGAACAGCACCAGAGCGAAGCAGGCGGGCAGTATGGCGGCGAATTTAAAGCCGCGCACCCCGTTCTTGCGCAGGTGCAGGGCCGCGGCGTAGGCCAGCCAGGTTATGAGCGACCAGGTTTCCTTGGGGTCCCAGCTCCACCAGGCGCCCCAGGCCGTGTCGGCCCAGACGGAGCCAGTAATTATCCCCAGCGTCAGGAAGGCGAAACCGGTCTTTGTCAGCCGGAGCAGGAATTCGTCGGCAGCTTCGGCCTGCCGTTTAGCCAACGCCCAGCCGGCCGCGGCGGCGGCCAGAGCGAAGGCGGCGTAGGCGGCCATCGAGGACAGCACGTGTACGATCAGCCAGTCGGACCGCAGCGCCGGCATCAGCGGGTGCGCGGTCTTATCCAGCAGGGCCGCCGCGCCGAAGAGGAGCGAGGCGGCCAGCGCCGCGGCCGGCATGATCTCCGTCCGCCCGGCAGCGCGGTGAAAGTAAAAAGCGATCGGGAAAACGAACCACAGCAGGGCCAGCATCGACTCATACTGGTTGGAAAGAGGCGCGCGTCCCAGTTTTGCCCAGAGCACGGCCAGGCCCGCGCTGAGCGCCAGCCAGGCCAGCCCCAAGGCCCACACGGCTGCGGCGGCCAGGCGCGGTTTTCTAAAGACATAAGCCGCCGACCAGCAGGCCAGCGCGGCCAGGCAAAGGCCGAAAGAAGCGTTAAATAAAATTATTTGCGCAGCCATAAAAGTACTCCCATCAGCAGCATCGCGAAGCCGGCGTAGACGACCCACGCGCCGCGGTCGAGGGTGGCGGTGAGCAGGCTGTAGCCGGCTTCGGCGGGGTCATAACTCGTCTGGTACAGCGTGTACCCGTCCACTTTGAAAGGCCTGTTCACCGATATTTTCGCCTTCAGTTCACGTCCCGCGGCGGTCTTGAGCGCCACGGCGCTGGTAAAGTTCTTGATCTCCGCCTGTTCTACGGCGTAAAAAACTCCGAAGGGCAGGGTCTGGGCGTGCATGGCCGGGAAATTGCTGAAGAACCAGAGTTTCCTGGTTTTGCCGCCGGACTTGAGCTCCAGCTGCACGGCCGGGTTGTGCCAGTAGGGTGATTTCTCTATGACCTTGTTACCGGCTGTCAGGCCGAAATCGCGGACGGCGCGCAGCACTTTTATGGGGGCGAGGCCCGGGACCTCTATGACCGTGCCCTCTTTGGCGTCGAACACTTCGCGCGAGCCGTCCGTTTCCACCGTTATCCGGCCGAGCGGTTCCGCGTAGTATTCCAGGCTGAAATCTTCGAGGGTGACGGAAAAGGGCAGCTTATAGGCGGCGGTGCCGGCGTACGCGGTGTCCGTAGTTTCTCCGGCGCGCAGCGGGAGTTCGGCTTCGAAGCGGTAGAAACGCGTGAGGAAGGCCCCGAGGATGATAACTACCAGCCCCGTGTGGAGCAGAAGGAACCGGGCCGAGGCCGTTCTGGCGCGGCCGAGGGCGCAGGCGGCAATGTTCGCCGCCGCCAGCACGCCGAGCGCCGCGAACCAGGGCGTGCCGTACACTGGCGCGCCGCGGTTGAAAAGGGTCTGGTAGATCAGGACCGCGCCCAGCGCCAGGGTTACGGCGAAGAACAGGCGCAGGGAGGAAAGGAATTTTATCATATGAAGCTAGCCCAGGATATTTTTAAGGAAGCCCCCGGCTTTTTTTATGCGCGCGGCCGCGGCCTCTTTGGTGACGCCGAGGCGCGCCATTACGATGGCCGTCTTCACGTCGTTGCCGGTCAGATCCAGCAGGCGGCGCGCTTCCTCCCGGCCGACGCCGCCCACGGTGGCGGTAATGCGCTCCGCGCGGAGCACAAGCTTTTTGGAGGTGGTCTTCACGTCCACCATCCAGTTGCGGTAGACCTTGCCGGAGATCACCATGGAGGCGGTCGAGAGCATGTTCAGGGCGAGTTTGGTGGCGGTGCCGGATTTCATGCGCGTCGAGCCCGAGACCGGTTCGGGGCCCACGTCGAGAGTCACGCGGATGGCGGCTTCTTTCGCCTTCTCCCTGGGGTTGCAGGTGACCAGCACGGTCACGGCGCCGGCTTTTTTGCCGGCTGCCAGGCCGCCCTGTACGTAAGGGGTGATGCCGCTGGCGGCGATGCCTACTACGGTGTCGCCGCGCCGGGCCAGCCCGGCTATCTCGCGCCTGCCGTTCTCAAAAACGTCCTCGGCGCCTTCTTTGGACAGGAAGACGGCGTCCTTGCCGCCGGCCATCAGGGCGGTGAACACATCGGCCCCCACGCCGTAGGTGGGGGGGATCTCAGCGGCTTCCAGCACGCCCAGGCGGCCGCTCGTGCCGGCGCCGATGAAATATATTCTGCCGCCGGCCAGGTAGGTTCTGGAGACGGCCCGCGCCGCTTTCTCTATCTGCGGGATGGCCTTCGCCACGGCCCGGGGCACCAGCGCGTCCTCGTAGTTCAGTTTTTCCAGCACCCGCCGGAGCGGTACGCGGTCCAGGTCCCTGGTGCGCGGGTTGCTCTGCTCCGTGGGCAGTTTGGAGTAGGTGAAAGCGTCGGTCTTTTTCATAGATTGTCAGTACGCCGGCATTTCGCCGCGGTTCTCTTCCGGGGTCTCGGTCTGTTGTGTGGCGCCGGGGGGCAGCTCCTCCGCCGCGGCGGCCGGCACTTCCACCACCTCCGGCAGGCGCGGGTTCTTTATCCAGTCCAGCACCCGCCGCAGGTTGTACTTGGTTATCAGCCCCGCGCCGTAGCCTTTCGCCTCCACGATAACCGTTACGTTGTTCTTGCCGCAGGCTATCTGGGCGGTGTGGTTGAGTATCTTGAATTCCTCGTACTGGCGCGCGCGGTCGGCGCCCGCTATCATCAGGATCGGCCTGCGGCCGTAAGCGCGCAGCGGGTTCACGGACAGGACCGAGTTTACGTTAAAGGCGGGGGAAACGGCTATCACCATGGGAATTTCCTGGTGGAGGGCCGCGGTCTTTATGGCCAGATTTGCGCCCAGTACCGACCCAACCAGCACGATATTCCCGCCGGAGACGGAATGGGTGGAAAGGTAGGCGATGGCGCCTTCCACGTCGCGCGTCATTTTATTGTAGTCGTTGTCCTGTCCGTCCACGCTGAAGGCGCGCCAGGTGGCGGTGGAGCCGGATGGGGTGACGAAGCTGTTGCCGTGCCCGCGCAGGTCGAAGGTCAGATAGCCGAACCCGTAGCGCTTTAAAGGCTTGAAGAGCGGCTCCCATTCCGTCAGGTCGCTTTTTTGCGTATGGATGAGTACCAGCGTGGGCGCCCCGTCGGCCGCTTTCAGGTAGCGGCCGCTGAGCTTCCAGCCGTCCTCCGTAGGCAGGGTGACGCGCTCTTCCTCGCGCTCCGTCTGCGCGCCGGCGGCGCAGGGGTAGAGCAGCAGCAGGGTCAGGAGAAGGGAGGGGCCGGCGTTCATGGGGGGCTCAGTCCAGCATTTCCCCGGGTTTGAACCAGATGCTTATTTCGCGTTCGGCCTCTTCCAGGTTGCCCGAGGCGTGGACCACGTTCTCGTAATAGCCGTGTTTGCGGCAGATGCGGCCGAACGCGCCGCGGATGGTGTCGGGCGAGGCGTCCTCGGGGTTGGTCACGCCTACAGCCGTGCGGATACCCTTTACGGCGTTCTCGCCCTGGTAGACGAGGGCCAGCACACGGCGTTTGGGGTCGCCGTGGTATTCGCCCTTGATGAAGTTGATCAGGTGCTCGAAGAGCTTCTTGTCTACGAACGGCCCCGTGCCCTCGAGCAGCGCGTAGTGCTCCCGCGCCAGCTTGTCCGTGACGGTGACGATCTTGGCGCCGATGAGCTCCAGGTGGGTGTTCTCCAGTCTGTCGATGGCCAGGCCGGCCAGGTGCCGCTGCATGCCGTCGGGTTTAATGATAACCAGTGTTCTTTCAATAGCCATAGGTCTCCTCAAAGGGGGTGGGTCTCAATCGAACTATTCTACATTTTTGAAGCCAGCACTGAAAGCGGGTGTTAACCGCGGTCAAAGCCGGGGTGCGGGCATTTATGCTATATTTCGAATTATGGTGCGGACTTGTGCCGTGCCGTGAGACAGAGAATGGAAAAAAAATTGAACGATCTTATCGCTAGAGGCAACGCCTTCAGGGAGGATTTCCTGACCGGCAGCCGCTATCGCTGGTACAGGCATCCTGCCCCGAACGCGGACTACGCGGGCTGGAAAAATGACTGCCTCCTTTTCGTCAGGAAGGCCTTCGGCGGAGAAAGCCGTTATTATACCGAGCTGGCTGCGGTAGAGAACGGCAACTCCATGCGCGCCCCTGGCTCCGTCTTTTCTTTTTTTGTCGGCACCCTCAGGCGCGCGCAGACCGACCTGCCGGCCGCGCACGGCGCGGCACGCGCCGCCAGCCCGACCGGGCTGGCCGAGGATCTCCTTGGCCGGGCGGAGGATATGGTGGGGAAAGGGCACTATGTTTCGGCCGCTGCGCTGGCCGGCGCGGTGCTCGAAGATCTGCTGCGCCGGCTTTGCGCGGCCAGCGGCGTTTTCTGCGCCGAGAACGCCACGCTGGAGAACGTGAACGACAGGCTTCTCGCGGCCGGGGTGTACAACTCCGCCTGGCACAGGGAAACGGCGCTGCGCATAGGCCTGCGCAGGACGGCCGAGCATTGCTATATCGAAAAACTTAACGCGGACAATGTTTCGGCGATGATCGCGTGGTTAAGGGGTTTTAGCGGCCGGAAATTCTCCGCCGCGGGCGCCGCCGCCGTGACCCGCTCCTGATACGCGGGCGCAGCTTGTTTTCTTTGCGCCTATCTTGTAAAATAATATGATTCTTAAATAAGGGGCCCGGCCGGCGGCCGATCCCCTGCACGGTCGGCCTTTTACGGGAGATCTATGTCCAAGGTAATGGTGGTTGACGACGAAAAAGACGTGGTGTACCTGATAAAGGTGCTCATGGAGAGGGAGAAACTGGAGGTTCTCGAAGCTTATAACGGCCTCGAAGCCTACAATAAACTTACCTCCAAAGACCCCGGCAGGATCATCCCCGACGCCATAATCCTGGATATAATGATGCCTGAGATGGACGGTTATACGTTCCAGTCCAAGCTGCAGGAGATAGACGAGCTGTGCGATATCCCGATAGTTATCCTGACCGCCAAGGGCCAGATGAAGGACCTGTTCGAACTTTCCTCCAATATTTTCGCCTTCGTGGAAAAACCCTTTGAGCCCAAGAACCTCGTAAAAATCGTAAAGGACGCGATCGCCTCAAAAAAATGACTACTACCCCTCCTAATTCCGGCATCAATGACATAGTCACCCACAATTATTCCAAGATAAAAGCCATAAGGGAGAAGGGCATAGACCCGTTCCCCCACCGCTTCAAACCGACCCATAAGATCGCCGAAGCCTCCAAGCTGCCCGCCGACACGCAGGTGATCATCGCCGGGCGCATGATGCTTATGCGCGTGATGGGCAAGGCCACCTTCGCGCACCTGAAGGACGGCACCGGCAAGATGCAGATCTACGTAAAAAAGGACGCCGTCGGCGAAGAGGCCTACGAGCTGTTCAGGAAGCAGATGGCCGTGGGCGATTTTCTGGGTGTGGAAGGGAAACTTTTCCTGACGCATACCGGGGAGCTGACCGTCAACGCCGAGAAGATAACCGTGCTTTCCAAGGCCGTGCGCCCACTGCCCGAGAAGTTCCACGGGCTGACCGACGCCGAGGCCCGCTACCGCGAGCGCTACCTCGACCTGATCTCCAACGACGAGACCCGCGCCATCTTTGTGCGCCGCGCCCAGATAGTGGCCGCCATCCGCGACGTGCTCAACGGCCGGGGCTGCCTGGAGGTGGAGACCCCGGTACTCTGCGCGCAGGCAGGCGGCGCCAACGCCCGCCCTTTCATCACTTTCCATAACGCCTACCGCTACGAGCTGTACATGCGCATCGCCACCGAGCTGCCGCTGAAAAAGCTGCTGATCGGCGGCTTCGACGGCGCCTACGAGATAGGCCGCGTGTTCCGCAACGAGGGCGTGGACACCCGCCACAACCCCGAGTTCACCACGCTCGAGGCCTACATCGCCTACTCCGACTATAACGGTATGGCCGAGTTCGTCGAAAGCGTCTTCGAGCGCTGCATCAAAATCCTCGGCTCCGAGACCATTGAATACAACGGCAACACCATCAACCTCAAGCCTCCCTTTAAACGCCTCAGCCTCCCCGACTCCTGGAAGGAGAAGACCGGCGAGGATATCCATGAGGTGCTGAAAGGTAAAGGCTTCAACCGGGAGAACCTGCTGAAGCTGGCCAAGAAGCTGCACGTCGAGTGCGCTTCCGACACCACGTCCGCCAAGATCTTCGACCGCATCATGGACGAGAAGATCCTGGGCGCGCTGGTACAGCCCACCTTCGTCATGGATTACCCCACGGCCATCACCCCGCTGGCCAAGTGCAAGACCGGCGACGAGAGCCTGGTCGAACGCTTCGAGTTCTTCGCCGGCACCGAGGAAATAGCCAACGCCTACTCCGAGCTGAACGACCCCGAAGACCAGAAAAGCCGCCTGGTCGAACAGCTGCGCCAGCAGAAAGAAGAGAACAACGGCGAAGCCGACATCCTCGACAAGGATTTCATAGAAGCGATGGAATACGGCATGCCCCCCATGGGCGGCATAGGCATCGGCATCGACCGCCTGTGCATGCTGATGAACGGCAAGCCCTCCATCCGGGAAGTCATACTGTTCCCGCTGCTGCGCCCGGATACCGATACCGCTAAGCAGTAGCGTTAAAGCGCGGGTGCGACCGACCATTGGTAAGGTTCCCCAGGCGATACGGGGACCGGGTTAGCAAAACCCTGCCGGAGCCCGACGCTTGCGTAAGCGCGGAGGGCGAGGCGGGGAGGCCTTTGCGTTCCGGTCCCCGTGTCGCCTGGTTCACTAGATTTAACCCTGTTTATGTCCACAGAATTCTTTATCGCACGTCGCTACCTGCTTGCCAAACGCAAAGGCCTCTTCGCCATGATCACCACGTTCATAGGCGTGGCCGGGGTGGCGCTGGGCGTAGCCGCGCTGATAGTAACGCTGGCCATCATGGACGGCTTTCAGTCCGACATCAAAAAGAAAATAATCGACGCCCAGGCGCATATCACCGTGTACGGCCGCATGCAGCCGCGCGACCTGGACGTGGTCCGCGCCGAACTCGGCCGCGACGCCCGCGTGGCGGCCCTGTCGCCCTTCGTGCTGGGGCAGGCCATCCTCACCTTCGACAACCGGTCCACCGGCGTAGTGGTAAAAGGCCTCGATCCCGCCGGTGAGTTTACCGTCAATAATCTTAAGAATTCCCTGGTGCGCGGTTCCTGGGAAGGGCTGGTCAAACCCGCCGCCGGGGCGCCGCAGGGCGTGATACTGGGAGAGGAACTGGCCAAGAACCTGGGTTTGTGGGTGGGGGACGAGGCCGTGCTGGTCTCGCCGCAGGGAACCTCCACCGGGATGGGCCTGCTGCCCAAGATGAAAAAATTCAAGGTGGCGGGGCTCGTGCGCACGGGTTACTACGAATTCGACAACACCATGGCTTACTGCTCGCTCGGGGCGGCCGCGGATTTCTTCGGGCTGGGCGGCGGGGCCAACGGGGTGGGGATACGCCTCAAGAACATTAAAACGGCGGGGCCGGCGGCGGCGGACCTGCGCAAAGCCCTGGGCTTCTCTTATAATGTGAAAACCTACGCCGACATGAACCAGACGCTTTTTGCCGCGCTTAAGCTGGAAAAATTCGTGATGACCCTGGTGCTGGCGCTTATAATCCTGGTGGCCACTTTTAATATCGCTTCCAACCTGCTGATGATGAGCGTGGAAAAGCTGCGCGACATCGGCATCCTGCGGGCCATGGGCGCGGGGCCCGGCTTCATCCGGAGGGTTTTCTTCTGGGAGGGCAACCTTATCGCCGTTACCGGCATAACCCTGGGCGTGCTGCTGGGCGTCGGCATCGCCGTCTTCATTTCGGTCTACCCGGTGGTGGAACTGCCGTCCGACATTTATTACATTACGAAGGTCCCGGTGGAGCTTAAAGTCCGCGATATCCTGGCCACCGCCGGGGTAAGCTACCTCCTTTGCATGCTCAGCGCCATTTACCCGGCCCTGCGCGCTTCCAGGGTGAGCCCGGTGGACGCTATACGCTATGGATAAGATCGTCGAGATAGAAGGCCTGAGCAAGGCCTATACGCAGGGGCACGAGCAGATACTTGTGCTGGAGAACCTGGATTTCTCCATTTCCAAAGGCGAATTCGTCTCCATAGTGGGGCCCTCCGGTTCCGGCAAATCCACTTTCCTCAATATCGTCGGTCTGCTCGACGACGTCTACAGCGGCGAGATCCGGCTGTTCGGTAAGCGCCTGGAGGACATGGACGAAGCCGAGAAGGCCGTGCTGCGGCTTAAGAACGTGGGCTTCGTGTTCCAGTTCGACTCGCTGCTGCCGGAGTTCACCATCCTTGAGAACATCGAGATGCCGGCCCGCGTGCTGGGCTCCCCGGCCAAGGGGCGCGGCCTGGAACTGCTCGAACGGTTCGGCCTGGAAGTAATAGCGGGAAAGTTCCCGATGGAGATCTCGGGCGGGGAAAAGCAGCGCGCGGCCATGCTGAGGGCCCTGTGCAACACCCCCGCCCTGCTGATCGCCGACGAACCCACCGGCAACCTTGACCGCCACAATTCCGGCGTGATCCTCGACGACCTGAGGCGCGCCGCCGACATGGGGACGGCGGTGCTGATGGTCACCCACAACGAGGAAGCGGCCCGCCGGGCCGACCGTGCGCTGCGCATGGCTGGCGGGAAATTAACCGCATGAAACTTTGCGAGGAGTGCAATAAGGCCGCGGCGGCCGTCTTCCTGAAGCTGGCCGTGAACAACAAGGTCACAGAAACCCACCTCTGTCCGGCCTGCGCGGCCAAAAAAGGCATCGGGCTGGGCCTCGAGGCCGGCGCTTTCAATATTTCCGACATAGTCGGCAACATGAGCGGCTATTTTAAGGATTTCCTGCCGCCCGAGCGTAAAACCCTGCGCTGCCGGAGCTGCGGCCTGAAGTATTCCGAATTCAAAGAAACCGGCCGCCTCGGCTGCCCCGACTGTTACGACGGCTTCGCCGTGCAGCTGACCGAGCTTATGACCCGCATCCACGGGGCCTCGCAGCACGCGGGCCGGAGTTACGACGGGGGGGCCTCGCTTAAGCTGTCCAAGTCCGAAGTCGCCCGGCGCCTGGAGGAACTGCGCGCTGACCTTAAGGTCGCCGTGGCAAGGGAAGATTTCGAAGGCGCGGCCCGGCTGCGCGACGCCATGAAAGCGCTGGAGGGTAGGCATGGCTGAGGTTATAAAAAGCTTCCGCCCCCAGGTCACCTGGGCCAACGCGCGCGGCGCCTGGCCCGATATGATCTTTTCCACGCGGGTCCGTTTCGCCCGTAACCTGGCCGGCTTTCCCTTCCCCAACCGCGCCGAGCCCCGCCAGCTGGCGGAGATACGCCGTCTGGCGCTGGCGGCGGCCAGGGACAGCGGTCTGTTCTCCCGCGGCCATTTCCTTAAGACCGAGGCGCTCAGTCAGCTGGAAAAGCGTTTCCTGGTCGAGCGGCACCATATTTCCCACGCGCTGGCCGCCTCCGTGCTGCCCTCCGGCGCCGCGGTCGCCAACGACGAGGACCTTTCGGTGATGATAAACGAAGAGGACCATTTGCGCCTGCAGTGCCTTAACTCCGGGTTCGCCATCGAGGACTCCTTCAAGGCGGCCCTCAAGCTGGATTCGGCGCTGGGGCGCGAGCTGCCTTTCGCCTACGGCGGCAAATTCGGATTTTTAACGGCCTGCCCCACCAACGTCGGGACCGGTATGCGGGTCTCCTGCCTGGCGCATCTGCCGGCGCTCTCGCGCCTGGGGCGCATGCCGGCCGTGTTGGAGAACCTTTCGCACCTGGGCGTGACGGCGCGGGGTATCTACGGGGAGGGGACGTACGTGCTCGGGGACTTCTACCAGATCTCCAACGCCACCTGTCTGGGCCGCAGCGAAGAGGATTTCTGCCAGAACATAGACCGCGTGATCCGCAACCTGATACGCCAGGAGATAGCGGCCCGGGAAGAGATGCTTAAGGGGCCGCTCAAGCTGAAGACCGAGGACGCGGTTTTCAGGGCGCTGGGCCTGCTTAAACACGCCCGCCGGCTTTCCTACGAGGAGTTCATGCAGAACATCTCGCTGGCCCGCATGGGCGCCGCCATGGGCTGGAATATGGGCGTGGATTTCAGCACCTTCAACCAGGTCACCCTGCTGCTGCAGCCGGCGCACATACAGGCCGCCGCCGGGCGGGCCCTGAATCCCGACGAGCGCGACGCCTTGCGCGCCGACTACCTGCGCGGCAAGCTGGCCTGATAACATCGTCCGGACGAAATAACGGGCCAGTCTTCTGTTGCTTTCCCCCGCTATATATAATTAAATATTATTCATGTACCAGAAGCACTGGAACCTGAAAAAACTGCCTTTTGAGAACACCCCCGACACGGAATTCTTCTTCGACTCCGAGGAGCACGACGAAGCTTTCTCCAGGCTCTCCTATGTGGTGGACGAAAAGAAGGCCTGCGCGGTCATCACCGGCGCTTACGGCACCGGCAAGACCCTGATCCTGAAGTCGCTGGAGCGGCAGTTCAAGAAGAAGGGCTACGTTTTCTCTTTCGTGCACAACCCGCGCCTGGACGACCTGGGGCTGCTCAAGACGATCCTGCATAATTTTACCGGCTACAACGTGCCCAAGACCAAGGAAGATGTGCTGATGGGGATAGAGCGCTTCCTGCGCGATACCTTCCAGGACGGCAAACACGTGGTGGTGGCCATAGACGAGGCCCAGTTGATAAACGACGAGAACGTTTTCGAGGAGCTGCGGCTGCTGCTGAATTTTCAGACCGAGACCAGGTTCCTGCTCACGCTCATCCTCAGCGGCCAGCCGGAGCTTAAGGAAAAACTGGATTCCAACAAGCAGTTCAGCCAGCGCATCACCCTGAGCTACCACCTTAAGCCGCTGGATTTCGAGGAAACCAGGAAGTACGTCGCCCACCGGCTGGAAGTCGCCGGGCTCACGGAAAACATATTTAACGAGCAGGCAATGGACCTGATCTTCGAGCGGTCCGGCGGCATACCCCGCCAGATCAACAACATAGCCAATATGAGCATGCTGACGGCCTTCTCCAAAGGTGAAAAGACCATAACCGCGGAACTCGTGGCCGAAGGCGTGGAGAGCAGCAGGTAAAGCGACCAGGGGAAACGATGAAAATTCTCGGCATAGGCGCGCACCCGGACGATCTTGAATTCGGCTGCGGCGGGACTTTCCACAAACTTATGGCCAAGGGTCATAAGATAAACATGCTCGTGATGACGCGGGGGTCCGTCGGCGGCGACCCCAGGCTGCGCCTGGCGGAGCAGGAGCGGTCCGCCGCGCTGCTTAAGGCCAAACTTTACTGGGGCGGCTTCGAGGACACCGGGGTCTCCCTGACGCGCGAGCTCATCCGCTCGGTGGAAAAATGCGTGGAAGAGGTCAAGCCCGACCTGGTTTTTGTCAACCACGTCGCGGACACGCACCAGGACCACCGCAGCGTGGCGAAAGCCGTGGAGACCGCCGCCCGCTACATACAGAACCTTCTTTTCTACGAGGTGCCCACCACGCTGGAGTTCAACCCGGGCGTTTTTGTGGATATCGGTCCCGTGATAAACAAGAAAGTCGGGCTGCTCAAGTGCCACCGCTCCCAGGTCTACAAGACGCGGGTGAAGAACCTTTCCATAATAGAAAGCGCCAAGGCCGCGGCGATGTTCCGCGGCTATCAGGACCGGGTGAAATACGCCGAGGGTTTCGTGCCGCGCCGCCTGCTCCTCGACTACCTTCTGGGCAGCACGAAATGAGGAAGCGCCAGGGCGGTCTTATTTCTTTTACCGTCCTGGCCGTCCTGCTGGTGGTGCTCCCCGCGGGCGGTTTTTCCGCCTGGACCTGGACCGAGGGGTTGCGCTGGACCTACCTCTTCTTTATCGCCATGGCAGCCGTGTTCCTGCTGGCCCCCGTCAGCGGCTGGCTGGCCGTCAGGATAGGCGCCATAGATCATCCCGACGCGCGCAAGGTCCATACTTCCCCGGTTCCCCGCATCGGCGGCCTCGCCGTTTACCTGGGCTTCATGCTGGCGATGGTCCGCAATCAGCAGTTCTCAAAAGAGATCTACGGGATAATGCTGGGCGGCACGATAATATTCCTGTTGGGCTTCTTCGACGATTGGAAAGGGCTTTCCGCCCGGACCCGCCTGTTCTGGCAGGTGGCGGCCGCGCTGGTGGTGACCTTCTTCGGCCTTTACTTCAACTTCCCGCTCAAGCTCCCGTTCGGACTGGTTATTTCCACCGTCCTGTCGGTGCTTTGGCTGGTCGGCATAGTCAACGCTTTCAATTTCATGGACGGCATAGACGGACTGGCGTCCAGCATGGGGTTCATCTGCGCCCTTCTTTTCCTGGGCATCGGCTGGAATTCCAGTCAGTATCCGCTTTCCTTCATCTCGGCGGCGCTCGCCGGGGCCTGCGCCGGGTTCCTGCGCATGAACTGGCACCCGGCCCGCGTCTTCCTCGGAGATTCCGGCTCAACCTTTATAGGCTTCATACTCGGCTGTCTGGCGCTTTACGGCGGGTGGGCCACCGACAATCCGGCAGTTTCCTTTTCCACGCCGCTGCTTGTGCTCGGCATCCCGGTCTTCGATATTATTTACACCACCGTTTCGCGCGTCCGCAACGGCAGCGTGAAGAGCGTCAGGCAATGGCTTGAGTATACCGGTAAGGACCATTTTCATCACCGGCTCATGAAGCTGGGGCTCGACGTGGAGCAGACCGTGGGTTTCATCGTGCTGCTGAACATCTGTCTCGGGCTGGGGGCCTGGACCATACGCCACACCGCCTCTACGCTGGGCACCTGGCTGCTGCTGGCGCAGAGCGTCATGATCTTCCTTGTGGTGGTGGTGCTGATGGTCCTCGGACGCGAAGTTACCCCCGGGAAAAAGGCGGCAGAATGAAAGATACCATTATTAAAAAATTTTCCGTGCGCGAGCTGGACGCCCAGCTGTTCACCCCGTTCACCATCTCTAGCGGCAGCCACAAAAGCCTCGAGAACGCCGTCTTCACGCTGGAGGCTGCGGGCGGCGTAAAGGGCTACGGCGAAGCCGCCATCGCCACGCATATCACCGGCGAAACCAGGGAGCGCACCGTTAAGAACCTGCGGCGGGCCGGGGCGCTGCTGGCGGGCCGCGATGCGGCCAACTACCTGGGCGCGATGTGTCTCCTGGAAGCGGAGCTGGACGACAACAGGGCCGCGCTGGCGGCCGCGCAGATGGCCGTGCTGGACCTGGCCGCCCGCCTGCAGGGGATCTCGCTCTGGAAATTATTCGGCGCCCGTTCCCCTGAACTTAAAACGGATATAACGGTAGTGATCGGCGGGGCCGACGCCGCTTACACTTTTACGAAGAAAATGCGCGCGGACGGGTTCCATATTTTCAAGGTAAAGACCGGCTCCGACATGGACGAGGATTTCCGGCGCCTGGAGGCGGTGCATAAGGCCGCGCCGGCCTCCGCCATCTACCTGGACGCCAACTGCGCCTACGGCGCGAAGGAAGCCGAAAAATTCATCAACGACCTTGCCCGCCGCGGCATACGCCCGGAGGTCCTGGAACAGCCCGTGCCGAAGGACGATATCGACGGGCTCGCCTATCTTACCCGCAAATTAGCCATGCCCGTCTGCGCCGACGAATCCGCCTATTCCCTGGACGATGTTTTTAACCTGATCCGCCGCAAGGCCGTCAGCGCGGTGAACATAAAGCTCACCAAGCTCGGGTTCCTCAGGGCGCGCGAGGTCTGGGCGCTGGCCCGCGCCTCCGGGATAAAACTGATGATGGGGGAGATGCTGGAGAGCGAACTGGCTTCGGCGGCGGCGGCTCATTTCGCCGGCGGGCTGGGCGGTTTCGATTTTATCGACCTGGATACCCCTTTCTTCATCAAGGACAGCGGCATGCGCGGCGGCGGCTTCCTCTCCAAAGACGGGGTCTATTCCCTGGACCGCGTAAAGGCCGGCATCGGCGTTGTGCCCGGAGACGCGAAATGAGGGGCCTGCTCCTGGCCGTCGGTCTGCTGGCCTGCGCCCGGACCGCGGGGGCGCAGGGCGCCGCCGGCCTGCCCGGCCTGGAGGACCTGCCGGAACCCACCCGGTACCTGGCGGGCTATGTGTCGGCCGGCGGGGGCTGGGCGGTGCCTTTTGGCGGCCATTGGGGGGATAAGGACGCGGGTTTTAAACCTTCAAACGTTTTCAGCCTGGCAGCTTCCAAGCGGGTGGATGAGCTCCTGAGTTACGGCCTGGAGACCTCTTACTCCCTGCGGCATGAGAACCGCGTCATGAAGGACCTGGGGCTTAAGGTGTTTTCCATGGGGCCTTTCGCGAAGGTTTCTTACCTCGAGGGGGAAAAACTTTTCTATGGTGTGCTGGGCGCGGGGCTTTATCAGTGGAGCCAGCCGGCCTTCACGTCGGGTGGGACGCGCTACGGGTCGGATTCGGGTTCCAGCGCGGGCCTGAGCCTGGGCGGCGGCGTGGCCTACCCTTTCTGGTGGGGAACTCTCCTGGGCCTGGACCTGCGCTGGCACCATATCTTCAACATGAAGGGATCGAATTTCAACCTTGATTCCGCCGATAATCTCAACGTCATGCTGGTCCTGCATTACGGCGTCTGGAAGGATAAGAAGTAGGCCTTGACAAGTCAAGGGATATCTATTATAATATGTATGGACGCCGGTATTAACGGCCTCCAACTGTGAACTCCCCGAAGGTTGGGGAAGCGATAACCCGCCAAAAGCGGGTTATCGCATTTTACGGCCTCACGGGCCGCTTTTCGGTATTTCTCTCCTGCCGCCCTAATTAGTATAATTTATATATATAAAGCGGGTTTGCGCCGTACCGGCATCCCGCGCCTGACGCTTGGGAGGCTAATATGGGAAAGTTCGTGGAATGCGTGCCTAATTTCAGCGAAGGAAAAGATCTGGCCAAGATCAACGCCATCGTGGATGCCGCCAGGTCCGTCCCGGGCGTGCTGGTGCTGGACGTTGAGAAAGACGCGGACCATAACCGCACCGTCCTCACTTTTATAGCCCCCGTGGAGACCGCGGCTGACGCCATGTTCGCCGTGACGAAGAAAGCCGCCCAGCTTATAGACCTCAACCACCACAAAGGCGAGCATCCCCGCATGGGCGCCACCGACGTGGCCCCCTTCATCCCCATAATGGATTCCACGATAGAAGACTGCATTAAACTGGCCGAGACCGCCGGCGAGCGCATAGGCCGGGAGCTCAATATCCCGGTGTATCTCTACGACCGCGCCGCCAAGTTCGAGCACCGCAAGGACCTGGCCAAGGTGCGCAAGGGCCAGTTCGAAGGCCTGAGGGAAGAGATAGGCAAGGACCCCGCCAGGGTGCCGGACTTCGGCCCCAACCGCATCCATCCCACCGCCGGGGCTATGGCCGTCGGCGCCCGCAACCAGATAGTGAATTTTAACGTCAACCTGGCCACCACCGACATGGAGTTCGCCAAGGGGCTGGCTAAAAAGATACGCACCTCCGGCGGCGGCCTGCCGGCGTTGCGCGCCAAGGAGATCTTCCTGGAGTCCAAGGGCCAGGTGCAGATGTCCACCGTGCTGACCGATTACAGGACCACCTCCATAAAACGCGTGATGGACGAACTGGCCAAAGAACTGGCGCCGAAGAACATCGCCATTACCGGCACCGAGCTTATCGGCCTCACCACCCAGGACGCCATCACCGACTACGCCGTGGAAGCCCTGCAGGTCAAGGATTTCAAGAAGGACGAGCAGGTGCTGGAGACGAAGCTCCTGAAGCTGCTCAGTTCCTGGCAGGCCGGCGCCAACCTGTTCGTGGACGCCCTGGCCAATACCGACCCCACGCCCGGCGGCGGTTCCGCCGCCGCGGTGAACGGGGCCATGGGCTGCGCGCTGGGCCAGATGGCGCTGGGGATAAGCCTGAGGAGCAAGAAACTCGACGAGGCCAAAAAGCCGGCCATGCGCGAGCTGGCCGAGCGCCTTGCCTCCCACAAGGTGGCCCTGCAGAACTGCGTGGCCGAGGATTCCGCCTCTTTCGACGGCTTCATGGAGGCCATGAAGATCCCCAAGGATAACCCCGAGCGCAAGGTGAAGATGCAGGCCGCGCTGAAGCACGCCGCCGAAGTGCCCCTGAAAACGGCGCGCCTGTCCTCGGAGGCCCTGGCCGGGCTTATCGTCTGCGGCACGTCCGTCTCGCCGCAGGTGGTTTCCGATTACCGCAGCGCCCGCTACCAGCTGGAGGCGGCCATACGCTGCGCCGCGGAGAACGTTTTTATTAACGCCGAAGGGCTCGAGGACAAGGCCTACGCCGAAAAGATAACCGGCGAGGTCAAGGGCTATCTGGCCTCGTGCGAAGCTGTAAGAGCGTAGCGGGAGAGTCACCTTTTTAAGGAGTTATTAATGGCAAGCATGGACGCTATTTCACGCAACTTGATGCTGGACAGTCTCAGGGAGTACGCCAAGCGGCGCATTCCTTTCGACCTGATCCGCGAGCTGGACGAGAAGAACGAATTCCCCGCCGACATCCTTAAGGAAATGTACGACCGCGATACGCTGGGCGTGCACCTGCTGATGATCCCCGAGGAGTACGGCGGCGTCTCCGGCGGCACTTACGACATCTACAGGATCTGCGAGGCGCTCGCCCGCATAGACCTGGGTATAGCCACCGGCGTGTTCGCCACTTTCCTCGGGACCGATCCGCTCAACGTCGGCGGCACGGAAGAGCAGAAGGAAAAATGGCTCAAGCGCATCGCCAGCGAGAACCTTTTGGTGGCCTACGCGGCCACCGAGCCCGACGCCGGGAGCGACCTGGTCAACCTGCGCACCCGCGCCGAGCACGTGGTGAAGAACGGCAAGATCGCCGGCTACCGCATCACCGGCAACAAGCAGTGGATCTCCAACGGCGGCGTGGCCGACATGCACACCGTACTGGCCCTGGCGCCGGGCGGCCCGTCCTGGTTCATCGTGGAAAAAGATATGGAAGGCTTCTCGGCCAACAAGCACGAGGACAAGCACGGCATCCGCCTTTCCAACACGGCCGGGCTTTCCCTGGACAATGTTTACGTGCCGGCGGAGAACCTGATAGGGATGGAAGAAGGCAAGGGTCTGCTGCAGGCGCAGGCCGTTTTCGGCTATACCCGCGTGATGGTGGCCGCTTTCGGCCTGGGCGCCGGCGAAGAAGCCGTGGAACAGGCCATCCGCTACAGCCAGCAGCGCATCCAGGGCGGCGGTCCCCTTTCCGACAAGCAGGGCTACACCCACAAACTTATAGTTCCTAATTATGTGCGCCTGGAAGGGGCCAGGTCTTATATAGAGTACACCGCCCTGCGGCTGGACTCGGGCGAACACGGGCTGCAGACCGAGGGCGCCATCGCCAAGTACGGCGCTTCCGAGTGGGGGAACAAGGCGGCCGACGACGCCATCCAGGCGCTGGGCGGCTACGGCTACACCAAGGATTTCCCCGTAGAGAAGATCAAGCGCGACATCAAGATCACCTGCATCTACGAGGGCACCAGCGAAGTGCTGGAGATGACCATTTACCGCGGCCGCTGGCAGGAACATTTGAAATCCCGCGGCCGGTATTACCTGGATATGGCCGACAAACTCGACGAGCTGCACGCCAAAGAGCCGCGCTGCGGCGCGCACGCCTCTGCGCTGGCGCTGCGGGCCCTGGGCGCGGTAATGGAAGAGTGCCGCGTGCAGAAGCTCACACGCCACCAGCACGTTTCGTTCAAGCTGGGCCGGCTTATAGCCGCGGCCGAAACCGCCGCCATCTTCTCCACCGCCGCCGGCGCTCAGAAATATACCGAGACCGTGCGGTTCGACCGGGAAGGCTGGCAGGCCATGGCGCGGGTTTTCGCCCGTGAGGCCGCCCTTAATACCGCGCTGGAAGGCCTGGCGCTGGTGCTGGGCGCCGCTGACAGCGGCAACAACCTGGCCGACGCCGTAAATATCGAGGCTGTCCAGATGGAACAGAAAGGCATGATAGCCGACATGGACCTGGTGGCCGCCAAACTGAAACAGACCTTCAAGGCGAAGTAAGTTTAAAGGAGTTCCCTATGAATATCGTCGTTTGCGTAAAGCAGGTGCCCGACAGCACCGAGGTTAAAATAAACCTGGAGACCGGCACCCTTATCCGCGCCGGGGTGCCCAGCATCATCAATCCCTACGACCACTTCGCGCTGCAGACGGCGCTGGAACTGAAGGCCAAGCACGATTTCAAGGTGACGCTGGTCTCCATGGGGCCGCCCCAGGCGAAGAGCGTGGTGCAGATGGGCATGGCCCTGGGCGCCGACGAGGGCATCCTCCTTTCGGACATGGCTTTCGCCGGGTCCGACACCTGGGCGACTTCTTACGCGCTGGCCAAAGCCATAAAGAAGATCGGCAAGGTGGACATGATATTCGCCGGTATGCAGGCCATAGACGGCGACACCGCCCAGACCGGCCCCGGCGTGGCCCAGCAGCTGGGCATGCCGCAGGTGACCTTCTGCGAGCGCGTGGAAGTGGACGGGCGCCGGATCATAGCGCATAAGCAGATAGACGGCGGGCACGAAGTGGTGGAGGCCCGCCCTCCGGTGCTGCTGACCATGATCATGCATAAGGATTACGCGCCCCGCTATCCGTCCTTCCTCGCGGTCAACGCCTCGCTCAAGAAGCCTTTCCATACCTGGAACGCCGCCGACATCGGCGCCGAACCCCAGTACCTCGGCCTTAAAGGCTCGCCCACCCAGGTGGACAGGATCTATCCGCCGCCTCAGAGAGAGAAGGCCGCCATGTTCTCCGGCTCCGGCGCCGAGGGGACGGCCAGGATACTGCAGATAATGAAGGACGAACATTTTCTGGAAGATTAAGCCCCGGCGGGACAATTTAAGCAACAGGAGATCACGATGATAGAGGTTTCTAAAAAATGTATAGGCTGCGGCAAGTGCGTGCCGGTCTGCCCCTTCGCCGCCATAAACATGATGGACAAGAAGGCCGTGATGAACGAGGCCTGCACGCTGTGCGGCGTCTGCGTCCAGATCTGCCCGGTGCAGGCCATCGCCATAACCCGCGAAGAAGCCTCGGCGCGCGACCTCTCCGGCCATAAGGGCGTCTGGGTCTACGTGGAACTCACCGAGAACGGCGTGGATACGCAGACCAAAAAGATCAAGCAGGTCACGTTCGAACTGCTCTCGGCGGGCCGGCGCCTTGCCGACGAGCTGGGCGAAGACCTTTGCGCGGTCCTGCTGGCCGACAAGAACCATAATTACGAGAAAGAGCTGGGCGCTTACGGGGCCGACAAGGTCTACATGGTGGAGCACGACGAGCTTTTCGAGTACAACACGGATATCTTCTCTACGGTGATAGTGTCCCTGGTGACCCGCCATAAACCGTCCATCATGCTCTACGGCGCCACCATACAGGGCCGCGACCTCGCCCCGCGCGTGGCGTCCACCCTCTATGTGGGCCTCACCGCGGACTGCACCGCCCTCGCCATAAAGAACGGCCTGCTGCTCCAGTCCCGCCCGGCTTTCGGCGGCAACATCATGGCCGACATCCTGGCCCCCAATTCCAGGCCGCAGATGTCCACCGTGCGTCCCAACGTGATGAAGATGGGCGAGCCCGTGCACGGACGCTCCGCGCTGGTGGTGCGGGAGTCGGCCAAGCTCGATAAGAGCCTGCGCCGCATTAAGGTGCTGGAGCGGAAGATCGCCCATGACGCCGGCGCGGTGAAGATCGAGACCGCCAAGGTGATAGTCTCCGGCGGGCGCGGCATGAAGACCAGGGATAAATTTAAGCAGCTCGAAGAGCTTTCCAAACTGCTCGGCGGCGTCGTAGGGGCGTCACGCGCGGCCGTGGACCTGGGGTTCAAGGATAAGGCGCACCAGGTAGGGCAGAGCGGCACCACCGTGTCCCCGAAGCTTTACCTTTCGTTCGGCATTTCGGGCGCGGTGCAGCATATCGTGGGCATGAAGGCCTCCGACGTGATAGTGGCCGTCAATAAGGACCCCAACGCGCCCATCTTCAACGTGGCTAAATACGGCATCGTAGGGGACGCGCACGAGATCGTGCCCAAGCTGATAGAAACGCTTAAGAAACAGAAATAGGCTTCCGGCGGCGGGGCGCTGCGCCCGCTGCCCGCGGAATTAATGACATTACTGAACAGACTGCTGATGATCGTGTTCGGGGCCGGGCTTATCCCGATAGTCCCGGCAGGCCTGTTTTTGTTCTATTTCCAGGCGCGCGCCAAGGACGACATCGCGAGCCTCCAGCGCAACGTCTCCCAGATGGGGTCGCTGATGATGGAGCGGGAGGCGCAGGACCTGTCGCGCCGCTTCGAGCGGATGTGGGATACCGACGCCTCTTATGTGAGCGCTAAGGGACTGGAGCGCGCGCTCAAGAATAATCCGGAATTCCTTTACCTGGCTTTCACCGGGCCCGACGGCCGCGCGGCGCTCAGCGGCGGGACGCCCGAGATCAAGCGCTACCTGGGCTACCTGGACCTGAGCGGGGACACCCTTTTCCGGAAGGCCGCTAAAGACGGGCGCGCCGCGCTGGGCCACTTCGAGATGGTCTATGATATGCCGCTCTGCCGTCTGGTGTACCCTATCGGCGGGGGCTATTACGCTTTTGCCGTGGTGAACATGCGCGACCTGTTCGAGAAGCTGCGCTCCCAGCGGCTGGGGGCCACCGGCGGCCTGCTGCTCTCCGACGCCGAAGGCAACGCCCTGCCGCTGTCGGGGGCCTTCGAGGAATTCGACGGCGCCGAAGTGCGCGGTATCCTCAAACGCGGTCAGTCTTTCGAGATAGCCGGTAAAAAGGGCGACTATATCGGCGCGGCGGCGCGGGTGCGCGGTTTCGACCTGTTCGTGGTGGCGCTGGAGAACCGCGCCGAAGCCTTTTCCGGCGTGAACCGTATAACCTGGCTGATGGCTTTTTTCCTGCTGGCGGTGGCTACCGCCTTTTATTTTTCCGCGCTGCTTTTCACTCGCCGCCTGGCCGTGCCGGTGGAGGCGCTTATGGCCGGCGCGGTAAGGGTCTCCGGCGGCGAGTTCAAGACCTCCGTGAACGAAGAGACGGAATTCGCGGAGCTTTCTGCCCTGCTGCGCGCTTTTAATTCCATGATGCGCGAAGTCGACCGTTACCACGGCATACAGGTAGAGAAGGTTTTCGAGGAAAAGCAGAAGCTGGAGCTTCTGGTCAGCCTCATCCATGACGCCATTATCCTGTGCGACCTGCGCGGGGAACTGCTTTACGCCAACGCGGCCGCCAGGATCCTGCTGGGGGGGGTGGGCGCGTCTCCCGGCGAGGACGAGCCGCTGCGCCGGCGCATAGCCGGTCTGGTGCAGAAAAAGGCCAGGTCCAAGAGCGGCGTGATAGAACTGGAACAGAGCGGGGAGACGAAATATTACAGGGCCAGCGTGCAGACGCTGTCGGCCAGAACGCAGAACCCGGCGGTGTTCATGGTGCTGCGCGACATCACCCTGGAAAGAAAGATGCAGGCCATGAAAGAAGAGTTCTTCCATTCCGTGGCGCACGATCTGCGGGCCCCGCTGCTTACCATGCAGGGCTACATAAAACTTCTGGAAAGGGAGTTCGAGCCGGGGGCGAAACAGGCCGGTTATGTGCGCAACGTGAAAGACTCCAGCGACCGGCTCTTCAAGCTGCTGGAGAACATCCTGGATATTTCCCGCATGGAGGCCGGCCAGCTCAAGCCCGACCTCAAACCGGTCAACGCGGCGGAGTTCCTCTCCTCAGCGGTCGAAAGTTTTCGGCCCCTTTTTGAGGAAAAGGGCGTCGAGCTTTCCATCGATGCCGCCGGGGCGGGTAAAAAAGAATTTTCCGCCGATTCCTCCCTGCTGCGCAGGGTCATGGAGAACCTTATTTCCAACGCCTGGAAATTCACGCCTAAAGGCGGCAAGGTTACGGTTTCCGCCAGCGACGATAAAGGCGGGCTGCTCTTTACCGTCGCCGACACCGGTCCTGGCATCCCGGTGGACCAGCTGGAAACGATCTTCGAGAAGTACAAACAGCTTAAGGCAGGCGGGGAAGATGGCGGCTTCGGCCTGGGCCTGGCCATCTCGCGCAAAATAGTAGAACTGCACGGCGGCCGTATCTGGGCAGAGGCGGCGGGAGGCGGCGGTTCTGAATTTAAATTCTCAGTGCCGGCCCGATAAGGGCCGACCGGAAATATGCTCCGGCGCGGATAACAGGGGTCAGAGGGAAAAATATGGAAAAACAAAATGTCGCAAAACAGGGCAAAGGGGCGCTTTATCTTTTCAGCGGGTTGTTTACAGGGTTCTTATTGTTCAGCTTCGTTGTGGACGGCTGGCTGTCCACCGGCTGGTGGGTGCGGACGCTTGAGAATAAATGGGCCGATTTCCGGATAAACCTCCCGGCGCTCGTGTCGCTAAGCTCCGAGCAGGACCTTAAAGCGGGCTTCGGTAAATATTTCAATCATGACGCCGATGACCGTATATTCGTGGCGGCTATCGACGAGCATACGGTCAAGAAGCTCGGTTATCCCTTCAAAAGGAAGAATTACGCTACCCTGATAGAAAAGCTCAATAAGGCGGGAGTAAAAGCGATAGGGCTGGACGTCCTCATCTTCGACTCCGACCGCGACGACAAGGTCAGCGACGGTATCATGGTGGACGCGGTGCGGCGGGCGGCGAACGTCTCTGTCCTTGTCGCGGTCAATCCCGAAACGGGCGAGGTTCAGTACCCGATAAGCGGTTTGGGCGAAGCCGCCAAGTATATTTCCCACCCGCACGTGGAGGGCAATATCGAGGCCAACGGCGAAGTCCGCCGGTTGAGTCTGTTCAGCGACTCCATCCTTTATAAGAATCTGTCCCTCAAGACCAAGTGCGGCAAAGACTGCGCCGGGGTCGGCTTGCCTCTGCTGGCCATGGCCGTCTATTCCGGTTACAGCGGCAGGCCCCTGGCCGACCTGGAAAACGAATACCGCACCGCGCCGCATTACCTTAATTTCCGTATTCCCCAGGACAGGGTCTACCACCCCGGCTGGACGGCGCCGCCCGCGAAGAAGAATAATTCCGTTTACCGTCATATCTCCGTCCTGGATATCATGGAAGGCAAACTGTCTCCTGAGGAGCGCAAGGTCATTAAGGGGGGTATTGCCCTGGTCGGGTCTACCGCGTTGGGGGCCTATGACCACTACCCTTCTCCGTTCTACGCGTCCTGGCCCGGGGTCGAAGTTCACGCGAACGCCATCGACAATATGCTCCACGGCGATTTTCTGCACCCGGTAGCGACCTGGATCATAGTTCTGCTGGCCGTTCTGCTGGTATGGCTGCCTGTGGTCCTCTCGCGGTATTCCATAAAAGTCATATCCATAACCTCAGTGTCGGTAATGGCAGCGCTGATGGCGTTAAGCGTTTACGCCATGACACAGCTTACCGCCATGCCGTATCTGAGTCTGCTTTTTTCTTTGATGGTCCCCTTTATTTTCGTGACGGTCCATAAGGCGGTCCTCGAGGGCCGGGAGAAGAAGTGGATCAAGAACACCTTCGGGCAGTACCTGTCGCCCAAGGTGGTGGAACTCATCACCAAGGACCCGTCCAGGCTGTCGCTGGGCGGCGAGAAGCGCGAAATGACGGCTTTCTTCCTGGACATAGCGGGCTTTACCACCATGTCGGAAAAGATGACGCCCGAAGAGCTGACCTCGATGCTCAACGAGTACCTGTCGGGCCTTACCGACATCATCTTGAAGCACGACGGCGTGGTCGATAAATACATAGGCGACTGCATCATGGCCTTCTGGAACGCCCCGCTGGACCAGAAAGACCACCGCAGGCTGGCCTGCCTGGCCGCCGTGGACTGCCAGGCCGAGATGGCCCGTCTGAACAAGCAGCTCACGCAGTACGCCATAAAGCCCTCGTGCCGCGTCGGCCTGAATTCCGGCCCGATGGTAGTGGGCAACATGGGTTCCAAGACCAGACTTTCCTATACCGTCATGGGGGACGCCGTGAACCTGGCTTCCCGCCTGGAAGGCGCCAATAAATTCTTCCACTCCCAGATCATGGCCAGCGGGGAGACTTTCGAGGACTCGAAGGAGCTCTTCGATCACCGCTTCCTGGGCAGCATCCGGGTGGTAGGCAAGGCCATCCCCGTCAAGGTTTACGAGCCCTTCGCGCGCAAGGGTGCCGCCGGGCCGGAAATAGCGGCTATGCTTAAGTCCTACGGAGAGGGCACGGAAAAGTTCTACGCCGGAAAATACGCCGACGCCGCCAAGCTGTTCAAAGCGGCGCTGAAGGCGCGCCCCGCCGACGGCCCCTCGCAGTTCTACCTGGAACTGGCCGAGAAGTACGAAAAAGAAGTGCCCAAGGACTGGGACGGCTCGTTCAACCTGACGTCAAAGTAGAGGACCGCGATGATAATATTCTGGAGACTTCTTCTCTCGCACCTGCTGGCGGACTTTACGCTGCAGTTCGACGTGGTCAACCGCCTGAAGCGCAAACACGTGTGGGGGATGCTGCTGCACTGCCTGACGCATTTCGTCGTCGCCATGGCGCTTGCCTGGCCCTACCTGGGCCGTACCTGGGTAAAGATAGGCCCGGCCGCGATCACCGGCTGGTGGGCGCTGGGGATAATACTGGCGCTGCATTTCGTGGTGGACGAACTGCGCGTCTACAGTATGAACACGATGGGGTTCCGCGACGGCACGGTCAGCTTCCTGGCCGACCAATTCCTGCATTTCTACGTGCTGTTCATGATCTCCCCGGTGGTGATCCCCGACCATAATTTCCTGCTGGCGGAAAAATGGATAGGCATCGCCTGCATGCTGGTGCTGGTCACTCACTTCACCACGGTGCTGGTCTACTTCGTGGAAAAGGATCTCTTCGGCAAGGGGTTCCCGCATTTCGACGAGAAATACTTCCTTATTTTCGAGCGGGTGGTGCTGTGGGCTTTCTTCTTCGTCGGGGGCTATTGGTGGGTGCCTTTCGCGCTGGCCTGGGTGGTCCAGATCATGTACGTGAGGAAGAAGCGGATCATAGACCTGTCCCGGCTCAACGTGGGGTTGAGCGTGGGCCTGACCGTGGCGCTGGGGCTGTGGACCAGATATATTTATTACGGGGCGCTGTAAGCGCCGAAGCACTTAAGGCAACATGCAAGCTACGGCGAGTTTGAAAATAGAGGAAGCGGTCTTCACGTTCATCGACGTGGAGACCACGGGGCTGTCCCCCAGGGCCGCCCGCGTCTGCGAGGTGGCGGCCATAAGCTTCCGCGGAAGCGACAGGGTGGCCGAACTGGCCGAGCTGGTGAACCCCGGCGCGCCCATCCCGGCCGAAGTGTCGAAGATCCACGGCATCACGGACGAGATGGTGAAAGACAGCCCGTCTTTCGCGGCCGTGGCCCCGCGGCTGCTGGCCCTGCTGGAAAATTCGGTGATAGTCGCGCACAACGCGGAGTTCGATATCGCTTTTCTCTCGGCGGAACTGGAAAGGGTCGGGCTTAAATTCCCGAAGCTGCACGTGGTGGATACCCTGGCCATAGCCAGGAAGAACTGGAAATTCCAGAGCAACCGCCTGGGGAAGATAGCGGCGGAACTTAACATCTCCAACGGCGGCTGGCACCGGGCTTTGAGCGACGTGGAGATGACCCGGAAAATATTCGAGCATTTCATAAGCGCCTTTAAGTCGGCCGGAGCTGTAACGGTGGCGGACCTGGTGCAAAAAAGCGGAGGAAAAACATCATGACTAAAGCCTGTAAACCTTTCACCCTGGGTTCGTACCCCGATATCGTGGATTTCGCCGAGGTGGCCCTGGGCTACCGCAAGACCGTGCTGCCGCCCAAAGCGCTTAAGCTCATAGCCGCGCGCCGCGCCAGCCTGGAGGCCCTGCTCGCCGAGGACCGCGTGATGTACGGCATAAACACCGGCTTCGGCGAACTGGCCAGCCAGCGTGTTTCGCGGGAAAGTCTCAAAAGCCTGCAGGTGAACCTGATCCGCAGCCACGCCTGCGGCGTGGGCGAGCCGCTCGACGACGCGGAGACCCTCGGGCTTATGTTCGCCCGTGCCAACGAACTGGCCATGGGCAACTCCGGCGTGCGCCCTGTAGTGGTTAAAACTCTTTCCGCCCTTATAAACAAGGGTGTTATCCCTTTCATTCCCTCAAAAGGCTCCGTCGGGGCCAGCGGCGACCTGGCGCCTTCCGCCCACATGGCGCTGACGCTGATCGGCGAGGGCATGGCGAAATTCGCCGGCGAGGAGAAGTGGCAGCCGTCCGCCGCGGTCCTCAAGAAGGCCGGCCTCAAGCCCATAGAGCTGGCCGAAAAAGAAGGCCTGGCGCTCATAAACGGCACGCAGGCCATGAAGTCCGTCGGCGGGCTGGCGCTGTTCGAAGCCATGAACCTTTTTTATTCCGCCGTCCTCACCGGGGCGATGAGCCTGGAGGCGCTGAAGGGCACGCCGACCGCCTTCGATATGCGCATCCACGAGCTTAAACCGCACCCGGGCCAGTTGGAAGTGGCCGAAATGCTGGCGGCCATGCTGAAGGGCAGCAAGATCCGCGCCTCCCACACCGCCAACGACAAACGCGTGCAGGACCCCTATTCGCTGCGCTGCATGCCCCAGGCCATGGGCGCCGCGCGCGACGCTATCGAGTACGCGCTGAACGTTTTTGAGACCGAACTCGGCAGCGTTACGGACAACCCGCTGGTGGTCGCCGGCAAAAAGCGCGGGGAGATAGAAGTGATCTCCGGAGGCAACTTTCACGGCCAGGCCCTGGCTTTCGCGGCGGATTTCGCCGCCATCGCCCTGACGGCCCTGGGGAATATTTCCGAGCGCCGCATCGCCCAGCTGGTGAGCGACTTCGAGATACTGCCGCCTTTCCTGGCCCGCAACCCGGGCCTGGAGTCCGGCTTCATGATCGCGCATGTGACGGCCGCCGCGCTCTGCAACGAGAATAAGATATTAAGCCATCCCGCCAGCGCCGACTCCATCCCCACCTCCGCCAATAAGGAGGATTTTGTGAGCATGGGTATGACCGCGGCGCTGAAGCTCAGCACGGTGGTGCACAACGTGGCGCGCATCTACGCCATAGAGCTGATGGCCGCGGCCGAGGGCGTGGAATTCCACCGCCCGCTGCGGTCCGGGCCCCGCATCGAGGAGGCCCTGGCGGACCTCCGCAAGATCTCGCCCGCCTTCAAGGGCGACGAGGTCTTCTCCGGCCGCATCGAGGCCGTGGCCGAAGCGATATTGGGCGGCTATTTCGTCAAATAGATCATGGAGGACGTGGTATGAGTTCCAATATAATACGCGCTCCGCGCGGCAATAAAATTTCATGCAAGGGCTGGCAGCAGGAAGCGGCCCTGCGCATGCTGATGAACAATCTGGACCCGGAGGTGGCCGAGCGCCCTGAGGACCTGATAGTCTACGGCGGGCGCGGCAAGGCCGCCCGCAACTGGGACTGCTATCACGCGATAGTCTCGACGCTGCGCAAACTGGAGAACGACGAAACCCTGCTGGTGCAGTCCGGCAAGCCCGTCGGCGTCCTGCGCACCCACCAATACAGCCCCCGCGTCATCATCGCCAACTCCAACCTGGTGGGCAACTGGGCCAACTGGGAGACCTTCGACGAGCTCGAGAAAAAAGGCCTGATGATGTACGGCCAGATGACGGCCGGCTCCTGGATCTATATCGGCACGCAGGGCATCCTGCAGGGCACTTACGAGACCTTCGCCGCCTGCGCCCGCAAACATTTCAAGAGCGACCTGGCCGGCAAGCTCACCGTTACCGGCGGCCTGGGCGGCATGGGCGGCGCCCAGCCCCTGGCCGTCACCATGAACGGCGGCGTGGCCATAGTTATAGAGGCCGACGAGACCCGCATCCAGAAGCGCCTGGCTACGGCCTACGTCGACGTCATGAGCCGCAGCCTGGACGAAGCGCTGCGCCTGGCGGATGACGCCATGAAGGCGAAGCGGCCGCTCTCCATCGGCCTGCTGGGCAACTGCGCCGAAGTGCTGCCGGAGATGTTCCGCCGCGGCGTGAAGATAGACGTACTGACCGACCAGACCTCGGCGCATGACCCGCTGAAGGGCTATATACCAAAGGGCTACAGCGTAAAAGAAGCCAACGAGCTGCGCCGCCGGGACCCGCAGAAATACCTGAAACTTTCCATGGAATCCATCGCCATACACGTGGAAGCCATGCTCAAACTGCAGAAAGCCGGCGCCGTCACTTTCGACTACGGCAACAATATCCGCACGATGGCCTTTAAGCAGGGAGTAAAACGCGCGTACGACTTTCCCGGTTTCGTGCCGGCCTATATAAGGGACCTGTTCTGCGAAGGCAAGGGCCCGTTTCGCTGGGCCGCGCTTTCAGGCGACCCTAAAGATATAGCCGTTACCGACAAGCTGGTGCTCGACCTGTTCCCCAAAGACGAGCATTTGCGGCGCTGGATGGACATGGCCACTAAAAAGGTGAAGTTCCAGGGTCTGCCTTCGCGCATCTGCTGGCTGGGCTACGGCGAGCGGCATCTCATGGGCATGCGCATCAACGACCTGGTGAAGAAGGGTAAGATCTCGGCGCCTGTCGTGATAGGCCGCGACCATCTGGATTCCGGCTCAGTCGCCAGCCCCTTCCGCGAGACCGAAGCTATGAAGGACGGGTCCGACGCCATAGCCGACTGGCCCATACTCAACGCCCTTATCAACACGGCTTCCGGCGCCAGCTGGGTGTCCTTCCACCACGGCGGCGGGGTGGGGATGGGCTATTCCCTGCACGCGGGGCAGGTGACCGTGGCCGACGGCACCAAAGAGATGGCCCTGCGCCTGGAACGCGTGCTTACCAACGACCCGGCCATGGGCGTGCTGCGCCACGCCGACGCCGGCTACAAGATCGCTTCGGATTTCGCCAAGAAGAAGGGCGTAAAGATCCCGATGCTTAAATAACCAACGGAGGATATTAATTATGGCAAGTGAATTCAGTTTTGACGTGGTTTCCAAGGTGGACTATACCGTGGTGGACGAGGCTATCGCCATCGCCATGAAGGAAGTCATCAACCGGTACGACTTCAAGGACTCCAAGTCCGAGATAAACTTCGACAAGAAGGCCAACAGCATACTCCTGTCGTCTTCCGACGATTATAAGGTCAAGGCCCTTTTCGACGTGCTGCTCACCAAGATTTCCAAGCGCGGCCTGCCGGTGAAGAATTTCGAGGCGCAGAAGGTGGAACACGCGCTGGGCGGCACGGCTAAACAGGCGGTGAAAGTGCAGCAGGGCATACCGCAGGAGAAAGCCAAGGAGATAGTGCGGGCCATTAAAGACGCTAAAATGAAGGCGAACGTCTCCATCCAGGGCGACACGCTGCGCGTCACCTCCAAGTCCAAGGACGAACTGCAGAACGTAATGACCTTGCTGCGCGGCGGGGATTACAAGATAACGCTCCAGTTCGATAATTTCCGCTGATGGCTATACTGTTCACCGGCATAAAGCAGCTGCTCACCTTCGCGGGGGACAAAGCTCCCCGCGCGGGGGCGGCCATGCGCGAGGCGGGCCTGGTCAAGAACGCCGCCGTGCTGGTGGATGGCGGCATTATAGAAGCGGCGGGACCGCGGGCCGCGGTTATGCGCCACCGCCTGGCCAAGAAAGCCAGGCAGGTGGAGGTTAACGGGATCTGTCTGCCGGGTTTCGTGGACAGCCATACGCACACCGTGTTCGCCGAGCCGCGCCTTAAAGATTTCTCCATGCGCACCGCCGGCGCTTCCTATCAGGAGATAAAAGCCGCCGGCGGGGGGATACTGTCGAGCATCGGCGCCGTGCGCGCGCAGGCACCCAAGGCCATGGCGGCCCAGCTTGCCGCCCGCGCCGCGCGCTTCCTGGAATGCGGCACCACCACTATAGAAGTTAAAAGCGGCTACGGGCTAAACCTGGAGTCCGAATTAAAAATGCTGAAGGCGGTGCGCGAGGCGCAGAAATATACGCCGCTGGAAATGCTGCCTACGCTGCTGGCGGCGCACAGCGTGCCGCCCGAGTTTAAAGGTGACGCGCAGAAGTACCTCGATCACGTGACCGCGGAGATCCTGCCTAAAGTCGCCGCAGAAAAGCTGGCGGTCTTCGCCGACATTTTCTGCGAGAAAGGTTATTTCACGCCGGAACAGACCACGGCTTACCTTAAAGAGGCCGCGCGGCTCGGGCTTAAACCCAAAGTCCACTCGGAACAGCTTTCCAATTACGGCGGTACGCGCGCCGGGGCGGCGGCCGGCGCTGTCAGCGCCGACCACGCCGATTACGTCTACGCCGAGGATATCGCCGCCATGCGGGACGCGGGCACCATCGCCACCCTGCTGCCGGCTTCCAATTTCTACCTGGGCCTGGCCAAGTATCCGCCCGCGCGCGAAATTATCGCCGAGGGCGTGCCGGTGGCGCTGGCTACCGACTTCAATCCCGGTACCTGTCCCTGCTGGAACATGCAGTTCGTGCTGGCGGCGGCCTGCACCCATTGCGCCATGACCCCCGAAGAGGCGCTCTGCGCGGCCACGGTCAACGGGGCCTGGGCGCTGGGGATAGGCGACAGGGTGGGCAGCGTGGCGCCCGGCATGCAGGCGGACCTCGCTTTCTTCGGCGCTGACGATTACCGCGAGCTTTGTTATTATTTCGGCGCCAACCAGAACCTGCTGACGCTGAAGAACGGCAACGTGGTCTACCCGAAGTTTTAAAACTATGAAGATCATACTATTCGACATCGACGGGACGCTGGTCAAGGCCGGGGGCGCGGGCGCCCGGGCGCTGAACCACGCGGTGCAGGCCATGACCGGCCGTAAGGACGCCTGCAGCGCTTTTCAGCTGCAGGGCGCCACGGACAAGTCCAATTTCGAGAACGCCTTTAAGGCGGGGGCCGGCCGTAAGCCCACCAAAAAGGAAATGGCCTCGCTGACCCAGAAGTACGTGGACCGGCTGCCGGCGGAAGTGCTGCTTTCTGTAAAGGCGAAAAAATATTTAAAAGTTAAAGGCGTGGAAAAATTCCTGGCCAAACTGTCCGCGCGCAAGGACGTGCTGGTCGGCCTGGGCACCGGCAACCTGAAGGAGGGGGCTTTTATAAAGCTGGAACCCTCCGGTCTTATGAAGTATTTCGCTTTCGGCGGTTTCGGCTGCGATTCCCACCACCGCTGCGTGGTGCTGCAGAAGGCCGTGGAGAGGGCGGCGAAATTGGCGCTGACCTCCATAAAGTCGGGCGACGTCTTTGTGATAGGCGACACTCACCGCGACGTGGAGGCCGCCAAAGAGGCCGGGTATCACTCCGGCGTGGTGCTGGACGGTTTCGGCGACCCGCAGCTGCTCATGCGGTCCAACCCGGAGCTGATGGCCAGGGATTTCACCGGGCTTAAACCCTGGCTGATCTGGCTGGGCCTGGAAAAAGACCCCAAGGGCATAAAGCGCGGCACCTATATCTGCCCGGATTCGCCGATAGAGCACGCCCATTACGGCCGCACCGGCCTGGACCTGCGCGACATAGACCGCGGCATAAAAGAACTAAGGAAAGCCAAAAAGAAGATAACCGGATGAACATCAAAGATACCCTGACTTACGGCGACATCGCCGAGATCCCCGCCCTGCTGGAAGCTTTTTCCTCGCGGGCCGGCTCCCTCGGTAAACTGGCCCTGCGGTCGAAAGAGAAGACGGTCTACCTGGTGGGCCGCGGTTCCTCCGGCACGGCCACGCTGTTCGCCAAGTATATCTGGGAAACCTGCGCCGGTACGATCACCAATTTCATCCACCCGCATTCCATCTTCGAGGCGAAGAAGCCGCTCAACTTCAAGGGCCAGGCCGTCTGGGCCTTTTCGCAGTCGGGGCGCAGCCAGGATATTACCGCCTGCGTAGAAAAACTCATGAAGTGGGGGGCGAAAGCCGTGGCTGTCACCAACGAGGCCGACCTGAAGAACAATCCGCTGGCGCGTCTGGCCGGGCGGCATATCCTCCTTTCCGGTTCAAAAGAGGTCCCCGTGGCCGCCACCAAGAGCTTTGAGCTGCAGCTGTGGGCGGTGCTGTGGACCGCGCAGGCCTGGAGCCGCTGTTTCTCGCCGAAGGATTTCAGCGACACCGTGGCCGCCGCGCGTAAGGCGGTTCAAAAAATAGACGGAGACCAAGCCATTCTTGGTCGGATAAAAAAAGCCAATATGCTGGGGTTCGTGGGCCGCGGCGCCTTTAACGCCGTGGCCGAGGACTCCGCCCTGAAGTTCAGGGAGATGGCCAAGGCGCACGCCCTGGGTTATTCCGCGGCGGAGTTCCTGCACGGCCCGGTGGGCGCCTACACCAAGAACGACCTGGTCTTCCTGTTCACGCCCTCCGCTAAACTGCCCGACGATATCGTCAAAGTGAAAAAAGCCCTGCACGAGCGCGGCACGCCCTACGAGGTGGTGCTGCCCGGCGGACTTAAGTTCCCTTTCAGCTGCATCCCGGTGGACATTTCCATGAAGCTCCTGGCCCTGCGCCTGGCCCTCTCCAAAGGCCTCAACCCCGATAACCCAAAAGGCCTCAACAAAGTAACCCAGACATTTTAAACCATTTGGAAGGGGACGCTGATTCCTTGATTCCTAATTGCTGCTTGTTTTAAGAGCCAGTGTCGGGGGTAATCTGTTTGATAGTAATACGTAAAAATTAGGAATCAATTCATCAGCGTCCCCACGTAAGTTCCTGGGTCTAAAGGCCGGCAAAAGCTGCCCTTTCGGCCCTTGGTGGGGGTTCCGGTTTACGCTATCCTATATGTAATGAGATCAATAACCCTTTTTACGGCCTTTCTGACCGTTCTTCCTGTTCAAAATATTTGCGCGCAGAACACCTGGGACCGCGTCTTTGACGGCAGCCAGGCTTTATCAATTCAAAGTATAACCCCGCCTCCGGCTCCCGTTTCCGACGTTGAGGCCGTCGGCGCGCGTGTGACCCTGCTGCTCAACGCCGACCTGTCAAATCAGCGTGCGCCTGTCTGGCCCGGGTACTCCGTATTCGGCCAGCCCGTGCTTCTTTACGAGGCGGGGCTGCGGTCGTTCCTTATAGCGCATCCTAACCCGCCCGCCGGTTATAACGCGGTCTTTTCCTCGCCTCGAACGGTCTTTGAGAAGCAGGGAGTTATCTCCGACCTGAACTTTGCGTTCCAGTTTCACCGGAATATCAACGGTATAGATTCATTCGCCTATCGTTATCAGACAGGCGACAAGCCGGAGAGGGACGTTCACACGATAATCCACGAACGATTTCATATCTATCAGGAAAAAGGCTTCGCGGCTACCCAGTACGGCCAGCGCGCCAGTGAGCCCGACGCCGAGGACCTGGCCCTGGCCGCGCTGGAGCAGAGGGCGCTTAAAAGCGCTCTCCAGGCCGCCGCTCCGGCCGAGTCCGCCCGCTTCGCCCGCCAATTCCTGGCGGTCCGCGCCGAACGGTACACCCGCCTGCCGGACAGCGGCGATGTCGAGACGGACCAGGAGCGTACCGAGGGGATGGCTCAATATATCGAGGAGAATTTAATGGCCCGGCCCGATGTGGCTCCGGTGCCGGGTGGCGTTATCCCTTTGATCACCAGAAGGCTCGACCGCTTTCCGACGATAGACGACATGGAGAAAGGCCGCTATTACGCCACAGGCGCCGCCCAGGGCCTTCTGCTGGACCGTGCCGGCCACGCGGGCTGGAAAGAGCTTGTGTCCGCCGGCGCCGCGCCGCATGAACTGCTCGCCCTCTCCTATCCTATGTCTTCCGGCACCGGGCAAGCTCTCCTGGCCGAAGCCAAAGCGGAGCACGGCTACAACGACCTCCTCCGGACCGGTAAACAGGTGGCGGCCGACTTCCAGTCGCTCAAGGCCGGCGCCATCTCCGACTATGAAAATTCTCCGGGTATCGAGTGGAAAGTGCCGGTGCCCTGGGACAAAGAGACTAATTTCGGCTTCAGCGGCACCAATCCGGATTTCAAGCTGAACGGGCGCGAAACGCTTATGCCGCACCTTCATGTTCTTGATGTCAGCGGCAAGACCTTCACGCTGCACTTCGAGGACCGTCCCGCCGTTCTGGGCTCCGGGGTCCGCTTCCACGCCGCCGCCTCGGCCGCGGTGCTCATCGACGGCGTATCACTCCCGCTGTCCGACGGGGTCTACCCGTTCGGTACATTGTCTCTGAGCGAAACCGGCTTAAATCTGTCCATCACCAAGTCCGGCACGCTCACTGTCACGGGCCGCAAGGCCGTCATTACCTATCTGGAAAAGAGCTTCAGCCGCAGGTCTTTGCTGGAAAAGCGGGATTGAGGCGGGGCCCGTAAAAAAAGAACCGCAGGGGAGTCCCCTGCGGTTCTTTTTTTGCCCGGCTGGACGCTTACAGGTCGGTCATGTAGGCTATTTCGTCGTAGGGGGTGCGGTACAGGGGCTGTTTCTGGCGCTTCTGGTCGAAGATGTGGCCGAAGATGCCGATGGAGCGGCCCACTACGAACAGGGCGTTGAGGCAGCCCATGCTCACGATGTTATCTATTTCCGACTTCTTGAAAGAGCCGCAGCTCGCCAGCATGTCCACGAAGCAGATGCCGATGCAGCCGTCCACGTTCAGTATCAGGTTGCCCTTCTTGGACGAAGTGATCTGTTCCACGGCCAGCGCGTAATCCAGCAGTTCCGTGTGTTTAAAGTTCTTCTTGCAGAAGGCCTTCAGCTGCGTCACGCGCATGTCCGGGTTGGAGATGCTCTTGACCCTGTGGCCGATGCCGGGGATGTTAAGCCCCTTGGCCTTCATATCCTTTACGAACTGCGCAGGGGTGAGCCCGGCGTCGTGCGCGCGCTTGAAATTCTGCGCGGCGTCGTCTATGGCGCCGCCGAAACGCGGCCCGATGGTAAGCAGGCCCGAAGCCAGCGAGGAGATGATATCCTTGCCGGCCCGCGCCGCCACTATGGCGTTATGCGCGCCTGAGACGGCGGGCCCGTGGTCGGCCGTCAGGATAAGCGCCGTCTCGAGGAACTTGCGCCCGTAATCCGGCAGTTCACGCTTGAACCAAAGCAGCCCTATCACGCCGCCTATCCCCATGCCGCTTTCCAGCACTTTGGAAATGGGCATATTACAGTATTCCAGCTCCTCTTTCTTCTCGTTGGAGATGGTGTTAATGAAAGTGGTGGCTTTGCGGATCTTGCCCTCTTTCATCGCCTGGGCGAAGTCCATAGGAAGAACAGGGGCGGTAACTTCTTCGGTGGGCTTTATGACCCCCTTCTTCATGAGGGCTTCATAAGTGCGCTCTATCATCACGCCGTAATTGTCGAAAGAATCCGGCACTATGGCGCCGGCGTCCTTGAGGGCCTTGTTCTTGGCTTCGGCCGTTTCCAGGTCCGAACCGGCCTTGGCGCCCGCGTGGCCGAACTGCACGCCAGCCGGGAACATTTTGGAGCAGGTGCCGGTCACCCAGATCACCAGCGGCTTTTTGATCTTCTTCGTCTTGAGGGCTTCCACTATGCGCAGCTCCTCGGTGCCGCCTATTTCGCCCAGCGCCACTATCATTTTAACGGCGGGGATGGCCTCGTAGCGCAGGATGTGCTCGAGCAGGGTGGAGCCGGGGTAGGCGTCGCCGCCTATGGCTATGCCCTCGTAGAGGCCGTCCGAGTTGCGGGCTATGATGTTGTAGCACTCGTTGGAAAGGCCGCCGGACTTGGACACGAAGCCGACGGAACCGGGTCGGTGCAGTTTGGACTCGACGATATTCTCATACGTGCCGGCGGTATTGGCTATTTTGAAGCAGCCGGCCTTTATGCCGCCCACGGTGGCCGGGCCGATGACCATTTTATCCAGCTTTTTGGCGGTGGCGGCAAGTATGCGGGCGCGCCGTTCCGGTATGCCCTCGGCTATAACGGCCACGGTGCGGATGTTGGGATGCTCCAGGGCTTCCAGGCTGGAGGCGAAAGCGCTGCGGAAAGAGGCGAAGTTGACCACTACGTCGGCCTTCGGGTGGGTCTCGGCGGCCGCGGCCAGCGTGCGGTACATGGGCAGCAGGATCTCGCCTTTGCCGAAGAAAGCCTTGTGCACGCCTTCGCGGCCCGGGTCCACTATGGCGGCCACCGACGGGACCTTGCGCCCGCAGGCGTAGTCGAAGTCCAGCATGCGCTGGATGGCGTTGGTGTGGTAGCCGTAAACTATCGCGGTGGTGTCTTTGGTGAAAAGTTCTGGTTTCATTTCTTTTTGCCTCCCAGGGCCATGGAAACTACGGAAGTCATGTGGGTCTCGGGGCCGTAAACCTCTATGGGCACGCCCAGGGTCTCGCCGAGCTTGCGCATGTTGGAGAGGCCCTCTTTATAGTTGGGGCCTCCGCGCCGCACGTAGATCTTCACCTTCTGCTCCGTAAGCCTGGTCTTGTACTCGTTCAAGGCCTTTATGATGCCGGTGAAGGTCTTGGCTACGTCGGTGAAGTTGGCGATGCCGCCGCCTATTATAAGCACCTTGCCTTTAACGCCTTTCTCCCGGGTCAGCAGGTCAAGCACGGTGCGCGCGTACTGGTAGGTGTCCTCCGCGGAGGGATCGCCGGAGTATTCGCCGTAGTTGGCGAGTTCTTTGGAATAGCCCAGGTCGCAGACGGTGTCGGCGTAGATGACGGAGGCGCCGCCGCCGGCCACCATGTTCCAGATGCGGCCCTTGGGATTCAGCACGGTCAGTTTTAGGCTGGCGCCGGTCTTCTCGTCCAGCCCGCGGATGAAGTCTTCTTCTTTTGTGTGCGTAGAGCCGAAGGGGGCGGGGAATTCCAGGCCGCCCCAGACCTTGGCGCATTCGAAGGCGGCGGTGTCGTCCACCTTGGCCACCAGGTCCAGCGGCACGATGTCGTCGCCGGAGAAGGTGAACGGGTTTATTTCAAGGTAGGTGAAGCCGCCTTCCGCGTAAACTTTGTAGAGGGCCTTAACGAACTCCTCTATCTGCGCCTTGCGCTTGCCGAAGTCAGGCATATTCAGCTTTACGTCGTCGATGGAGGAAAGGATGGGGACGTGGGTCTCTTTCACTTTCTCCCAGTTCTCCTCGACGTAGATGCCGCCCTTGTTGGAGAGGTAGACGGTATCATAGTCGCGGTAGGCGCGTATGGCCACGTAACATTCTTCGGCGTCCTCTTTGTGAGGGGTGAAGGGCTCTATCATGAAGGTGTTCAGCTCACCGGTGGTTTTGCCGACGGTGACGGTCTTGTTCATCCGGTCCGAGATCCATTTCCAGGCGGTCTTCCAGTCGGCGTTCAGGCAAAGCAGGCCGTGTTTGCCGCGCTTGCCGAACAGCTGGTCGGGTTTGGCCACCAGTTTTTCCTTAAGCAGCCAGGGATGGTCCTTCACCAGCTGTTTGGGGTCGGTGCCGGGTTTCACCAGCGCCAGCTTCTCCGACTTGCCCTTAAAGGACGGGATGGTTTTGGCCAGACCGTCGAAAAGTATCTTCTTGCCTTCGTATTCCCTTATGCCTCTTTGTGCCATGGTAATATCCTTTTATTTGCCCGTGGTATGGTTCAGCAGGCCGCCGGCCGTAAGAATGGCCCTCTGGCGCCCCGAAAGGGCGCAGACGCATTCTATGGAAGCGCCGGTGCGCTCGTTCTTCAGCAGCACCGGCCGGCCTTCCGCAACGGCGGCGCGCCAGTCCGGGCAGGTAAGTTTATCGCCGGCCTTTATGCCGTCGTAATCGGCCGGGCTCTTGAATGTGAGCGGCGCTATGCCGAAGTTTATGAGATTGGCCGCGTGGATGCGCTCGAAAGACTTGGCGACCACGGCTTTTACGCCGAGGTACATGGGGCACATGGCCGCGTGTTCGCGGCTGGACCCCTGGCCGTAGGACTCGCCGGCCACTATCACGTTATGGCCGCCGGCCGCCTTGTTCTCCAGGCAGCGCTTGTGGAACGTCGGGTCCACGTTCTCGAACACGTACTGGGCGTATTTCGGGACGTTGGAGCGGTACTTCAGCCGCGCGCCGGCGGGCATGATGTGGTCGGTGGTGATCTTGTCGCCCACGTGTATCATCACGGTGCCGCCCAGCCGCTCGGGCATCCTGTCGTTCTTGGGCGGCTCGCCGATGTTGGGGCCGCGGAAAACTTCCGTGCCCTTAAGTTCGGCCGACGGCTTTATGAACATGCTGTCGTCCACCAGGAAGGCGCCCGGCTCTTTCACGGCGGGGTAGGGGATGCCGGCCTTGCGCGGGTCGGTGAACTTGCCGGTCACGGCGGCCACGGCGGCCACTTCGGGGCTCACCAGGTACACCTGCGCGTCGGCGGTGCCGCTGCGGGCCTCGAAGTTGCGGTTGGAGGTGCGCAGGGAGACGCCGCCGCTCTTGGGCGAGAAGTGGTTGCCTATGCAGAAGCCGCAGGCGCTCTCAAGGATGCGGGCGCCGGAGTCCAGCAGGTTGGCCAGGGCGCCTTTGCGGGCCATCATCTGCAGCACCTGGCGCGAGCCGGGCGCTATGCCCAGGCTGACGCTGGCCGCTACCTTGCGGCCTTTCATGATCTCGGCCACGGTGAACATGTCGCGGTAGGAGGAGTTGGTGCAGGAGCCGATGCAGACCTGGTCGACCGGCCCGCCTTCCAGTTCCGAAACGGGTTTGACGCTGCCGGGGCTGTGCGGGCAGGCGGCCATCGGCTCCACGGCGGAAAGGTTCAGTCCTATCACGCGGTCGTATTTCGCGCCGCGGTCGGCTTTCAGTTCTGTCCAGTCCGCCTCGCGGCCCTGGGCCTTCATGAATCTCTTGGTGACATTGTCGGAGGGGAACACGGAACAGGTCACGCCCATCTCGGCGCCCATGTTGGCTATGGTGGCGCGCTGGGGCACCGAAAGGGTCTTTACGCCGGGGCCGCCGTATTCCAGCATAACGCCCACATTGCCCTTGGTGGTGAGTAGTTCCAGCATCTTGAGCACCACGTCTTTGGCCGTCGCCCAGGGGCCGAGCTCGCCGGACATTTTTACCAGGTAGACCTTGGGGGCCGCGGTATAGAACAGTCCGCCGCCCATGGCCACCGCCACGTCCAGGCCGCCTGCGCCTATGGCCACCTGGCCTATGCCGCCGCCGGTGGGGGTGTGGGAATCGGAGCCCAGCAGCGTGGTGCCGGGCTTGCCGAAGCGCTCCAGGTGCACCTGGTGGCAGATGCCGTTGCCGGGGCGGGAGTAGACCACGCCGTAGCGGGCCGCTACCGTCTGGAGATATTTGTGGTCGTCCGAGTTCTCGAAACCGACCTGCACGGTGTTGTGGTCCACGTAGGAAACTGACAGGTCCGTTTTAATTTCCTTCAGGCCCATCGCCTCGAACTGCAGATAGGCCATGGTGCCGGTCGCGTCCTGGGTCAGGGTCTGGTCGACGCGTATGCCGATCTCGCGGCCTTTTATGAATTCGCCCTCTTTTAAATGGGAGGCAAGTATTTTATCAACGATGTTTTGCGCCATGGTCACGCTCCTTGGGTGTCTATATATTTTCTCATAAATAAAGAGGTTTTGCACCTTGACGCGCGTCAGGCGCCGTTAATATCTAACGCGGCGGCCTATGCGGCGTGTCCGTTGTTTTAAAAATAGGTTATAATTACCGGAACTGGATGGGGGGGGGAGATGGCAGAAGAACAGAAAGAAACAACGAGGATAGCCGTGGCCCGGTTCCCGATCGCTTATTTCGGCGCCGCGCTGGCCGCCAGCGCTATTTCTTTGTTCCTTATCTATTCGCATTCCGCCAGTATCGCCTCGCTGACCGGGGAGATGGATGAGCGCCGCTACGAGACGCTGAACACCATCAGCGGTCTTATCACGCTGGATTCGCAGCTGACCATGGCGGCCAATATGGCGGTTTCCACCGGGAACGCCCTGTATGAACGCGAACACGTGCGTCTTGCCGGCGAGCTGGACCCTGCCATAAAAAGAATAGGCCGGCTCATGATCGAGGCGGAAGCCTCTCCGTTCATGGCCGCTATCAACGAGGCCAACCTGCAGCTTATAGAACTTGAAGAACGCGCCATGCGGCTGGCGCGCTCCGGTAAAAAGAGGGAGGCCTCGGCCCTGCTGACCGGCCGCGAATACCTGCGCTGGGAAAAAACCTATACCGCCGGCGTCGACGACCTGATAAAGGCTTTGAAAACAACCCTGCAGGCGGAAGGTGCCGCCTCACGGCGCGCTATCGTAAAAAAGAGCCTGGGTGCCATAGCCGGCATTTTTATCTCCTTAATGTTCTGGGCGCTGACCGCCATATCCGCCAGGCGCTGGTTGAGGGCCCGGGGCGCTACCGACGCGCTGGTGGCCGAAAAAGAGGCCGAGTACCGGCACTTTTTCGACACCGTGCAGGAGATCTTCTACCGCGCCGACTGGAAAGGCCGCCTGACGGATATAACCCCGTCGATAGTCAAATATTCCGGCTACACCCGCGAGGAGCTGCTGGGCAGGCCGGTCTCCAACCTGTACCTGCACCCCGAGGACAGGAAGCTGCTGATAAAGGAAATGCTGGCGAAGGGGACAGTGGAGAACTACGAGGTAAAACTGAAGACGAAGGACCGCGGCGTGCTGGACGTGCTGGTGAACGCGCGCCTGCTGCGCGGCTTCGGCGGCCTGCCGGTGGGAATAGAGGGCAGCCTGCGCGATATTACCGTCCGCAAGGCCGCGGAAGACCGGCTGCGGCGCATGAACCGGCTCTACAGCATCTTAAGTCTCGTTAACGAGGCCATCGTGCGTGTGCGGACGCCTCAGAAGCTTTACGCGGAGATCTGCCGGATAGCGGTGGAGAGCGGCGGGATGAAATTCGCTTGGGTGGGCCTGCCCGGCCCCGACGGCCTGATCCTCCCTGTCGCCTCCGGCGGCAACGACGAGGGCTACCTGCAGGGGTTGCGCGTCTCCCTGGATGCCTCAACGCCGGAGGGCAGGGGGCCGAGCGGCACCGCCGCCCGCGAGGGTAAGATAATAATCAACAGCGACACGGAGACCAACCCGGCCATGATGCCCTGGCGCGAGGCGGCTCTTCAGCGCGGCTTTAAGTCTTCGGCGGCTTTCCCTATAGGCGGGGGCGGCATAATAACCTTTTACGCGGAAGAGGCCGGCTTTTTCATGGAAGACGAGGAGCGGCTGCTGGCCTCGCTGGCGGAGAACGTGACCTACGCCGTGAATTCCATGAAGAGCGAACTGGCCAGGGCCGAAGCCACCAGCCAGCTGGAATACACGCGTGAGCAACTGCGGCAGAGCCAGAAGATGGAAGCCATCGGCCGGCTGGCCGGCGGCGTGGCGCATGACTTCAATAATATCCTTACCGCTATTCTGAGCTACGCGGGGTTCCTTAATTCCAGCCTTGACGCAGCCGACCCGCGGCGCGGCGACGTCGGTGAGATAACCGCCGCGGCGGAGCGCGCCGCCACTCTGACCCGGCAGCTGCTGGCCTTCAGCCGGCGGCAGGTGCTGCTGCCGCGCGTTATCAACCTTAATAATACCATCAGCGGCATGAAAGACATGCTCAGGCGGCTTATCGGCGAGCATATCGAACTTTCCCTGCGGCTTTCCGGGAATATCGCCAGCGTAAAGGCGGACCCCGGTCAGATAGAGCAGACCATAATGAACCTGATAGTCAACTCCAAGGACGCCATAACCGGGTCGGGAAAGATAATCATAGAGACGGCCGCCCTGACGCTTACCGAGAACGCCCCCGGCAGGCACGACGTGGTGCCGCCGGGGCGTTATGTGCGCCTGATGATCAGCGACACCGGCGCCGGCATGGGCGCGGAAACCCTCGCGCATATTTTCGAGCCCTTCTTTACCACTAAAGAACCCGGCAAAGGCACCGGCCTCGGGCTTTCGATGGTGTACGGTACTATCAAACAGTCCGGCGGCTATATCTGGGTCTACAGCGAACCCGGGTCGGGCACCAGTTTTAAGATCTACTTCCCGGAAGCCGCCGAGGGCGCGGAAGCGCCCGTGGCGGCCGCTCCGGCCGGGAAACCACGCGGCGGGACCGAGACAGTGGTGCTGGTGGAGGACGAGGCGCAGGTGCGCGGCGCCATGGCGCGCACCCTGCGCGAGAACGGCTATGCGGTAATAGAGGCGGCTAACGGCGCCGACGCGCTGGAACTGGGCGCGGAAACTTTCAGGAAAGCCGGCCTGCTGGTTACCGATCTGGTAATGCCTGAAACGGGCGGCATAGAGCTGGCGGCCGCGGCCCGCAAAATGGTCCCCGGGCTGCCGGTGGTCTATATTTCCGGCTACTCCGAGGAATTGGTGGCGGCGAGCAATACTATCGGCGAGAACAGCCTGTTCGTGCAGAAACCCATCGATTCCGACACGCTGCTGCTGAAAGTAAGGGAAGCCCTGGATAAAGCCAAAAAATAAGCCGGCCCGGAGGGCCGGCTTATTCGTTATTTCATCCGTTCCTAGAACCTGCTCCAGAGTTTCTTAGCGAGTTCCGCCGATTTGCGGGATACTTCCTCTTCGTCTATATCCAACTTGAGTTTTTTGTTCTCCATCAGCACCCGGCCGGCGGCTATGGTGGTGTCCACCGCGCTCTGGCTGATGCCGAATATAAGGTGCCCGTAGAAGTTGGAGGCGTCCATGGGCGTGGGGGGGATATAGTCGATGACGGCGATATCGGCGGCGAAGCCGGCTTTCAGTTCCCCGAGGCCGGTGAAATAGCGGTTGGCTATCTTGGCGTTGTTCACCAGCAGCGCCTGCGCCGCTTCCATGAAACCCTGCGAGGGGTCGCGCTTCAGGTGCTGCAGCCACAGCGCCGCGCGCACTTCTTCCATCATGTTGACGGTCATGGCGTCGGTGCCCAGGCCCACCAGCACGCCTTTGGCCATCATACCGGTGATATCGGCTATCCCGACGGAATTATTGGCGTTGGACTGCGGGTTATGCACCACCGCCGTGCCGGTTTCCCTCAATATCTCGATCTCTTTTTCGTTGACGTGTACGCAGTGCGCCGCTATGGATTTGCGGCCCAGTATGCCGAAACCGTGCAGGCGCTCCACCACGCGTATCTTGTGGTGGGATTCGCATTGCAGCTGGTCCGCCTGGGACTCTGCCGTGTGAATGTGGAAGCCGGCGCCCAGCTTGTGGCCGCGGTAGGCCGCTTCTTCCAGCGTTTCGTCGGAGATGGTGAAAGAGGCGTGCAGGCCGAACATGGCCTTTAGATTGTTGCCCTTGCTGGCGGCGACAGCCGTTATGAAAGCGGTGTTCTCCTCCAGGCCTTCTTTTGCTTTTTCCTTGCCGTCGCGGTCGGAGACTTCATAACACAGGGCTGCGCGCAGGCCTGTCTCATTGGCGGCCTTGGCCACGGCGCCCAGCGAGCCGGCTATGGCGAAGGGGCTCGCGTGGTGGTCTATCAGGGTGGTGGTGCCCTTGCGCACCGCATTGATGAGAGGGATCACTGCGCTGTAGTAGGAATCCGCGTTGGTCAGCTTCTTGTCCAGTCGCCACCACAGGTTGTTGAGGATCTCCATGAAGTTGCGCGACGGAGCGGCTTTGCCCAGGCCCCGCGCGAAGGTGCTGTAAAAATGCATGTGGGTGTTTATGAACCCCGGCATTACCAGTTTGTTCTTGGCATCTATTACCTTGGAATATTTGCCCTTGAAGCTCTTCTGGGGGCCGATCTTCTTTATCAGCCCGTCCTCTATAAGCAGGGCGTGGCCGGTGAGCACGCGGTTCTTGTCGCCCAGGGTCGCTATGATGCCGTTCTTTATCAGTATGGTATGTTTCATGGTTAGTCCGGGCAAACCTTAAGTTCCGCGGCCGTGCGCTTACGCATCTTCAGCGCGCCGGAGAAGCACTTCTTCACGCACAGCGAGCAGCCGATACATTTAGAAGCATCGAACTGCGGCACTTTCTTCCCGTCCAGTTTTACGGCCAGGTAGCCGCAGCGCTCGCAGTTGCCGCAATGGCGGCAGAGGTCCGCGTCTACCGACGGGATGTTCTTTACCGGCGTGAGGTCGGGGAAGTTCGTTATAGGACCGGGCAGGGCGCAGCCGGTGAATTCCGCTACCGACTTGTAGCCCTTCTCCTCCAGCATGTGGCTGAGGCCCCAGTTGAGTTCGTCTATCACGCCGAAGCCGTACTTCATGACCACGGTGCAGAACTGCACCGACTTCGCGCCCAGCGCCAGGAAATGCGCGGCCGCTTTGTAGTCCATCGGCCCGCCGTTGCCGGAGATCGGCACGCCCAGGCCCACGGCTTTGGCGATGGTCAGGTTGCTTATGGGGGCCACGCCCTCGCCGCTCATGCCCACCACCATGCCTTCTTCCCAGCGGCCTTTGCCGGACAGGCGCGGGCGGAAGGCCAGCGCCGGGAAAGAATTGGCCAGGGTGATGCCGGCCTTCTTATGCGGGTACTTGGCGTAAACCTGCTTTATGGCGTTGACCACCTGCCAGATGGCGGTGACCGCGCCGGTCAGCTTGAAGAGCTTGGGCACTTCGGGGTTGGACACTTCCATAACCCAGTCTATGATCTTGGCGGCCAGCTCCGGGTCCTGGGAGACGATGTCGCCCTTGGTGCCGTCGCCGCCCTGGGGGCAGGAGAGGGAATATTCTATGGCCATGGCGCCGGCTTTCTCGAGTTTGAGCGTATTGGACTGCCAGGCTTTCTTGTCGGCTTCGTCGTTGCCGGTCACCGGCCCGCCGGTGGAGGCCGCGGTCAGCCTGTCCGGGAATTCCTTCACCAGCCGCGCGACTTCCTTGCAGACGCGGTCAAGCGGGTGGCCGGAGACGTTATCGGAATTGCCGTAGGTGTTCTCGGTGAAGGTCACCATGTATTCCGACGGGATATGTATATGCAGGCCGTCGAAAGCGGTCTTCATGACCACGCCGGGCCAGCCCGCCTCGTAGGCGCGCTTCACCTGGTCGTAGCCGTCGGAGTGGGGAGAGGCGGAGATGATGAATGGCGAGCGCAGTTTGCGGCCGAAGAAGTCGGTCTCCAACGAAACCGGCAGCATATCGCGGCCGGCCAGCAGAACGGTGCTCTTGAGGTTGTTGGGGATGGCGGGCGCTTTTTTGCCCTGCATGAAGGCGTGGGCTTCCATGGCCGCGTTCTTACCCGAGGCCGCGCCCTCCACCACGGTGGCCGCGCCGTTGCGGCAGTCGCCTGCCAGGAATACGCCTTTCTGCTTTTTGTCCTGGAAGACAGGGAGGTTCTTTATGGCCAGCACCACAAAGCTCAGGTCGGTGCGGACCTGTTCGGTGCCGGGGATATCTTTTGCCTTGTCGTCCAGGCGCACGATCTTTATGCCTTTACCGCTTTTCAGTATGGCGGTGATGCGGCTCTTCGCGTTGATGTTGATGCCCGCCTTCAGGATGTCGCGCAGCTCGTGCTCGGGCAGCTGTATGTCGCCGATGTTCTTGCGGGTGAAGATCTCGGCTTTGGCCGCGCCCAGCTCCAGCGCCTTCATGGCGCAGTCGGCCGCCACCGCGCCGCCGCCGATAACGGCCACGTTCCTGCCTTTCACCTTGTATTTGGAGGAATTGCGCAGGTATTCCAGGCCTTCCACGCCCAGGTTCTCTCCCTCGATATTCAGCTTTATCTGCTCGGCCACGCCGGCCGTAACTATTACGGCGTCGTAAGTTTTAAGCAGGGCGGCCGGGTCTTTTACTGCCGCGCCGGTCTTTATGGAAATGTCTCCCAGTGTTTTTATGAATTCTATTTCGGTGCGCAGCACTTCTTTGGGGAAGCGCTTGTCGGGTATCAGGTTGCAGGCGCCGCCGGCTTTTTTGTCTTTTTCAAAAATATCTATTTTATAGCCGAGCTGGGCCAGGGTGCCGGCGGCGGCGAAGCCCGCGGGGCCGGCGCCCACTACCGCCACTTTCTTGCCGTTGGGTTTGGCCTTCCTGAACTTGGGCATCACGCCCAGTTCTTTGGCCTTCTGCACCACGGCGGCCTGTACGGCCGGTATGTTGATGGGGTTGTCGAAGAGTTTGCGGGAGCAGGCCTTTACGCAGAACCAGTCGGGGCAGACCGCGCCGCAGACGCCGCCGAAAGTGTTGTGGCCCATTATCAGGGCGGCCGAGCGCTTGAGGTCGGACTTCTCCATCTGGCGCACGGCCATTATGAAGTCGGCCGGCGAGCAGTCGGCCGGGCAGGCGGTCTTGCAGGGCTTGTCCTCGCAGTAGAGGCAGCGTTCGGCCTCGGTCTTGAGCTGCGCGTCGGAAAGGAAAGTGATCTTATTTTTCATGATTCGTCCCCAGTTGTTTAATATCCGTGCAAACCGGTGCTAATTTTAATTTTACTATAATATTTAAAGAACTGAAATTTCCGGAGACCACGATGAAACAAAAATCCCTTTTAATAAAGAACGCGCTGGTGCTGGCCACCATGGACGGGCAGGGCCGCGAGATTAAAGGCGGCGATGTCTATATCGAAGGCCCGGTGATCCGGAAGGTCGGCAAAAATCTGAAAGTGAAGGCCGATACTGTTATAGACGCCAAGGGCTGCGTGGTGCTGCCCGGTTTTGTGAATACCCACCACCACCTGTACCAGACCCTCACCCGCAACCTGCCTAAAGTGCAGGACGCCAAGCTCTTCGACTGGCTGATCTACCTCTACGACATCTGGAAGCACGTGAACCCCGAGGCGATCTACGCCAGCACCCAGGTGGGCCTGGGCGAGCTGCTGCTGACCGGCTGTACCACCAGCTCGGACCATCTTTATCTTTTCCCCAAACAGAACAGCGGTTTTTTTATAGACACGCAGATAGAGGCGGCCAAAGAATTAGGCATCCGCTTCCACGCCACGCGCGGCTCCATGTCGCGTGGCCGGTCCAAGGGCGGTCTGCCGCCGGACAGCGTGGTGCAGACGGAAGATTTCATAATGAAGGACTGCGAGCGGCTGGTGCATAAATTCCACGACGCGCGGGACTTCGCCATGACCCGCGTGGCGCTGGCGCCCTGCTCGCCTTTCTCCGTCACCACGGAACTGCTTAAGCTCACGGCGGTAATGGCCAAGAAGTGGGGCGTGCGCATGCATACCCACCTGGCCGAGACCATCGACGAAGAAGCGTTCTGCAAAAAGCTTTTTAAGATGCGGCCGCTGGAATACATGGAGTCGGTGGGCTGGGTGTCGGAAGGCAACGCCTGGTTCGCCCACTGCGTCTATATCAACGAGGCCGAAGCCAAAAAGATGGGTAAAACGCGCACCGGCGTGGCGCATTGTCCCTGTTCCAACCTGCGCCTGGGTTCCGGTATAGCGCCGATACGGATGTTCCTCGATCATAACGTGCCGGTGGGTCTGGCCGTAGACGGCTCCGCCTCCAACGATTCTTCGGACATGCTGGGCGAAGTGCGGCAGGCCATGCTGGTGCAGCGCGTGAAGGCGGGCGTGGAAGCCATGCCCGCCCGGGACGCCTTTAAGCTGGCCACGCACGGCGGCGCATCCGTGCTGGGGCGCGGCGACATTGGCTCCATAGCGCCGGGCAAAGCCGCCGATATCGCCATATTCGACGTGAGCGGCCTGGATTTCGCCGGGTCCAAGTCGGACCCGCTGGCCTCGCTGCTGTTCTGCGGCGCCTCCCACCGCACCAAGCACACCATAGTCAACGGCAAGGTGGTCGTCAGGAACGGCCGCCTGGTGAACGTGGACGAATTTAAGCTGGCCGAGCGCGCCAACAAGGCCGCCGCCGCGCTGTACCGGAAAGCCGGCTGCTGAAACAGGGGAAGGGGGGAATATATGGGGAAGATAAAGAAGATCGCCATTAATACCGGCGGCGGGGACGCGCCGGGGCTTAACGCGGTTATACGGGCGGTGGTTGTGTCGGCCATCAACCGGGGTATGGAGTGCGTCGGCATAAGGGACGGCTACAACGGCCTGCTGAGGCCGGAGGAGTACCCGGAAGGCGGGCTGATCCCGCTGAACCGGCGCTCGGTGCGGGGCATAACGCATTTGGGCGGCACCATATTGGGCACAACCAATAAGGGCAATCCCACTAAGTATCCCACCCTGGGCCCCGACGGGAAAATGTACGAGAAAGACCGCACGGACGAACTGATGGCGGCTTTTAAACATAACGGCATAGACGCGCTGGTGGCGCTGGGCGGCGACGGTTCGCTGGGTATCGCCAATGTGCTTTCGGAAAAGGGCCTGCCCACCATAGGCGTGCCCAAGACCATAGACAACGACCTGGACAAGACGGTGGTCACTTTCGGCTTCGACACGGCGGTCTCTTTCGCCACCGAATGCCTGGACCGCCTGCACTCCACCGCGGACGCGCACCGCCGGGTGATGGTGGTGGAGGTGATGGGCCGCTACGCCGGCTGGATAGCGCTCAACGCCGGGGTTTCCGGCAACGCCGACGCCATCCTGATCCCCGAGATCCCTTACGATATCGGCAAAGTAGCCGCGGCTCTTAAAGAAAGACCCAAGCGCGGCAAACACTACGCCATCGTCGTGGTGGCCGAGGGTGCCATGCCCAAAGGCGGCTCCGTTTCCGTCGTCGGTAAGGAATTGGGCCGGGCCGAGAAGCTGGGCGGCGCCGGGGAGCGCGTGGCAAAAGAGCTTGAGCCGCTGGTGGGCAAGGAATGCCGCACCGTGGTGCTGGGCCATCTGCTGCGCGGCGGCTGCCCCACCACTTTCGACCGCCTCATCTCCCTGCGCTTCGGCGCGGCCGCGGTGCGGGCGCTGGAGGAAGGCCGCACCGGTGTGATGGTAGCGCTGGACCCGCCTACGGTGCGCTATGTGCCGCTGAAGGAAGCGACCAACCGCATGAAGACCGTGCCGCCCGACTGCGACACTATAGTTACGGCGCGCGACCTGGGCATAAGTTTCGGGGACTGAACGGCTATGATCTCGGCGATAATACTTGCGGCGGGAGAATCGTCCAGGATGGGACGCCCTAAAGCCCTGCTTCAATGGCGGGGTAAGCCCTTTATCGAGCATGTCTGCGCGGCCCTGAGGGCGGCCGGCGTGGAGGACCGCGTGGTGGTGCTGGGGCGGGCCTCGCATGAAATCTTGTCCGCCTGGGTGCCGGCGGGGGAAAAGGTAGCGGTCAATCCCAAGCCGGAGAACGGCCAGCTTTCTTCCCTGCGCTGCGGCCTGGCGGCCGCGTCGGACTTCTCCGAAGGTTTTATGGTCTGCCTGGCCGACCAGCCCACCGTGGCCCCGGAAACCTACAAAAAGATCATGGACTGCTGGCTTTCCAACAAGGAGTCCATAGTTGTTCCCCGCACTTTCAGGGCCGCGGATGCGCGCCTGAAGCGGGGGCACCCGATAATAATACCGGCTGCGCACAAGGCGCTCTGCTTCGAGGGACCGCCGGACAAGGGCCTGCACTGGGTGACGCATCATCCCTCCGTAAAGATAACCGACCTGGAAGTGAAGGACCCGGAGATAATCAGGGACTTCGACACGCCGGAGGATTACGCGGGCCTCGTTTAGACACTGCTTCCACGAAATGCTGCCGATAATAATACTTGCCGTCGTGTTCCTCCTCACCGCCGTGCGGCAGGTGGGGCGTTTGCGCTTCCAGATCTGGCAGGTGATGTGCGCCGGCGCGGCCGCCGTCCTGCTTACCGGCGGCATAAGACCGGCCGCCGCTCTGGACGCCGTGGACCGGGACGTTATGCTTTTTCTGTTCGGCATGTTCGCCGCCGGGCAGACGCTGGAACTCAGCGGCTGGCTGGCCCACGCCAAGTTCGGGATCTTTAAGCGGGCAAAGACCGAAGAGGGGCTGCTGCTGATAATGGTCTTCTTCATGGGCCTCGCCTCCGCCTTCCTGATGAACGATACGCTGGCCATAATAGGCACGCCGGTGGCGCTGCTGCTGGCCCGCAAGCATGCCTTCTCCCCCAAGGCGCTGCTGCTGGCCCTGGCTTTCTCCGTCACCGTCGGCAGCGTGATGAGCCCCATCGGCAACCCGCAGAACCTGCTGGTGGCCGTTAAGGGGGAGATCGCCGCGCCTTTCCTTACCTTTTTTAAATATCTCGCCGTTCCCACGCTCATCAACCTGGGTTTCGTTTTCCTGCTCCTGCGGTACTTCTACAGACAGGAATTCAGGAAGGTACGCCTTACGCATTCTCAGGAACCGATAAAGGACCAGGCGCTGGCGCGGCTGGCGCGCCTGACCGCGGCGGTGCTGGCGTGCATGATAACCGCCAAGATCGCGCTTGTCGCCGTCAACCCCGCCTGGGATTTCCGGCTTACCTGGATAGCGCTGGCCGCGGCCGCGCCGGGGCTTCTTTTCAGCCCCCGGCGTTTCGAGATCCTGCGCAAGACCGACTGGAGCACGCTGGCCTTTTTCGCCGGCATGTTCGTACTGATGCGCGCCGTCTGGGATACCGGCTTTTTTCAGGGGCTTATCTCGCGCTCCGGCGCCGATCTCGCCGGGCTCGGGCCCGTGATGGTCATCAGCGTGGGCCTGAGCCAGTTCATCTCCAATGTGCCGCTGGTGGCGCTTTACCTGCCGCTGCTGCGGCACGCCGGGGCCGGGACGCCGGCACTGATGGCGCTGGCGGCGGCCTCCACTTTTGCGGGGAACCTGTTCATCCTGGGCGCGGCCAGCAACGTGATAATCATACAGACCGCGGAGAAAAAAACCGGGGCGACCATAACCTTCATGGAGTTCGCCCGCGTCGGGATCCCGCTGACTTTTATAAATGCCATAATATACTGGGTTTTCCTGAGGTATACATGAAAGGCGACATCATATTGTTCGGCGATCCTGAAAAAGCTGCGCGCAAAGAGAAGCTGAGAGAGTTCTTCAGCCTCCTCTACATCCCGCTATTCCTCGGGTTCATCTACTCTTCCTTCTACCGTATAACCATGGTCGCCCTGTCCGGTGATCCCAACATCGGAGGCGGGGCGCTGAACATCGGCATGGGCCCCGGTCATCAGGGTTTGAATATAGGCCTGCCGTTCATCGTGATGGTCCTGATGGTCTATGTCTGGGCGAGGCCGGCCTATCTGTATGTCCGCAAACCCGACGAGAAACTGAAGGCAAAGATCCGCAGGCGGCTGGGCAACATCTACCGCGACGCTTTCCTGATGCTGGTGATATCGCAGGGCCTGGCGCTGGCTTTACCTATAATGCTGTTCGGCGCTCTGCCCTGGCAGATCTGGGCGGCGTCGGGTGTCGCCTTCGCGGGGCAGGCCGCCCTGCTTATTGCCCACATAGACGCCCATCTTTCCAGACAGAAGAAGCTCATGGTCAGTCTTTACTCATCGGAGGAATTGTCCAGCCTGCGGCCCGGGTTCTCCATCCCCATCTACCTGAAGATCTCCTCGCTCGTCATAGGTTTCGCCATTATCCCGTTCGTGCTGATCTACCTGCTTTTCCTGAACCGGGTGCCGTGGGACACTTTTGCCGGGGATTTCGGCCTCATGCTCTTCCTGTGCGGCGTGCTGCTCCTGACGGGGGTTTCCACGGTCTATAACGGCATACAAGTGCCGCTTGACGGGCTCATCGGCAAGATGCGGCGCGTGGCCGGCGGCGAGTTCGTTAAAACGCATGTCTTCTTCTCCGACGAGATAGCGCACCTGAAGGCGGGTTTTAACGACATGGTCGACGGGCTGAAAGAGCGCGAGGCGCTGCAGGACACTTTCGGCAAGTACCTGTCCATAGAGATCGCCCGGGAGCTGATAAAGAACAAGAAAGTGAACCTGGGCGGCGAGGATATGGAAGCCGCGGTGATGTTCTGCGACATCCGCAATTTTACCCCCCTGAGCGAGAAGATGAGCGCCTCCATGCTGGTGGAGTTCCTTAATAATTATTTCCATTATATAACCCCGCCTATCACCGCCAACCACGGCGTGATCAACAAGTTCATCGGCGACGCCGTAATGGCGATCTATACCCCGCTGCTGGGCTCGGACGACTACGCGGCCGACGCGGTGCGCGCGGCGGTAGGGATGAGGAAAGCCCTGGCCGAGTTCAACGCCGCGGGAAAAACTCCCGGGCTGGTGGATTTCGGCATAGGCATACACTCGGGCAAGCTGGTGGGCGGCAATATCGGCACCGTCTCCCGCCTTGAGTACACTTTCATCGGCGACACGGTCAATATCGCCTCCCGGCTGGAATCCAGGACCAAGGACTTCAATACGGATATCCTGGTGAGCGGCCCCGCCCTGGAAAGGGCCCGCGGTTCGCTCGGGGAAACGTTTAAATTCGAAGCCATGGGCAAGGCCGCGCTGAAGGGAAAGGCCGAACCGGTGGAGATCTACAAAGTATTGTAAATTGGTAAAATAAAACGCCATGAATGAAAACAAGAACCTGATCAAAATGCTTTCCGAGGCCATCGATTCCGGCCGCAGCGCCGCTTTCGTCACAGTTATCTCCGTGGGCGGCTCCACCCCGCGCGAGGCCGGCGCCAAAATGCTGGTGTACGCCGACGGCGCCATAGAGGGCACGGTAGGCGGCGGCTCTATAGAGGCCCTCACCATAAAACAGGCCGTTGCCTGCCTTAAAAAAGGCGAGGGCGGTAAATTCGTCTTCGACCTGAAGCCCGGCGGCAATACCGGCATGATCTGCATGGGGGATATGGAAGTCTACATCGACGTGTACAGGAATCCTTTGAAAGTTCTGATACTCGGCGGCGGCCACGTGGGCGTCAAGATAGCCGAAGCCTGCCGCCTGGCGGGGTATCCCTACCTGGTGGCCGACGACAGGGAAGAGTTCGCCAACGCCGGGCGCTTCCCCGGAGCGCTGACGATAATAAACGAGGCCCCGCACAAAGCGGTGGCCGCGGCCGGAGTGGATAAAGATACCTACGCGGTAATAGTCACGCGCGGGCACGCCCTGGACAGGGAATGCCTGGAAGCCCTGATGCGTACGGACGCGGCCTACATCGGCATGATAGGCAGCAAGGACAAGGTGGCCGAGATCTTCCGCCTGCTCGCCGGGAAAAAGCTTTATCCCTTAAAGGACGCGCGGGTGCATTCGCCCATAGGGCTGAACCTGGGCGGCAAGGCGCCGGGGGAAATAGCCGTTTCCGTGCTGGCCGAAATGATAAAGGTGCACTATAAGCGGGACGGGGCGCATATGCGCGACGCGCACAGCCGCAAGTAAGAGGCCCAATATGGAAAAACTTTCATTCGTCGGGAAATCGCTGCCGAGGAAGGACGCGCTGATCAAGGCGACAGGCAGGGCGCAGTACGCGGCCGACAGGGACTTCGCCGGTATGCTGCACGCCGCCGCCGTCCGTTCCCCGCGGCCCAGGATTAAAATACTCTCCATCTCCGATAAGGCCGCCCGCCGGGTGCCTGGCTATGTAACTTTAGTCACATACAAGGATATAAAAGGCGTCAATAAGTGGCCGGTCGTCATGCAGGATTACCCTTTCCTGCCCCAGGGCGAAGCCCGCTTCGCCGGCGAGACCGTGGCCCTGGTGGTGGCCGACAGCGCCCGCGCGGCCAAAAAAGCCGCCGCCCTGGTCGAGATAAAGTACAAGGAACTGCCTTCGGTGGCGGACCCGCTTAAAGCTTTGGAAAAGGGCTCGGTAAAGATCTACGGCAAAGACAATATCGTCTCCAGCTTCGTCATAAAAAAAGGCGCCGTGGATAAAGCTTTCGAAAAAGCCGCTTTTACGGTGGAGGGGGAATTCTCCACCAATTACCAGGTGCACGCCTACCTCGAGACGCAGGGCGCGGTGGCCGTGCCCGAAGCCGACGGCGGTATGACCGTGCACAGTTCCACGCAGTGTCCTTTCTACGTGCTGGACGCGGTCGCGGCGGCGCTCGCCCTGCCCTATCATAAAGTAAAAATACTCCAGACGGTTACCGGCGGCGGCTTCGGCGGCAAAGAAGACGTGCCCGCCCTGGTGGCCTCGCACGCCGCGCTGTGCGCCGCCAAGACAGGCCGCCCGGTAAAGCTTATTTACGGGCGCAAGGAAGATTTTCAGAGCATGTCCAAGCGGCATCCCGGCTGGGCCAGGGTGGCCTATGCCGCCGACAAGAACGGCCGCATCACCGCCTGCCGCGTTAAGTACGTGCTGGACGGCGGGGCGTACTCCACGCTGTCGCCTATAGTGCTGTGGCGCGGCACGGTGCACGCCGCCGGTCCCTACAAAATAGCTAACGTGGATATACAGACTTACGCCGCGGCCACCAATAAAGTGCCGTGCGGCGCTTTCCGCGGCTTCGGCCAGCCGCAGATCTGCTTCGCGCAGGAATCGCTTATAGACGAACTCGCGGAAAAAGTAGGGGTGGACCCGGTGCAGTTCCGCCTGAACAACCTGCTAGCGCCCGGCGATAAGACCATTACCGGCCAGAAACTTAATTCCTCCTGCGGCCTAAAGGAAGTGGTGCAGGCCGTGAAGCGCCGTTCCGGTTGGGACAAGAAAGTGCTTAGCCCGAAACGTCAGGGCGACGTGGTTACCGGGATCGGCTTTTCCGCCACTTACTACGGCGTGGGCCTGGGCGCCAAGGGCCGCTATCTGGACAGGGCCGGCGCTTTTGTGAACGTCTATAAAGATTCCTCGGTTACCGTTAATGTCGGGAACACCGAAATGGGGCAGGGCGCGCTGACCGTGCTGGCCCAGATAACCGCGGAGACGCTCAACGCCCCGTACGACAGCGTGCGGGTGGAGGAAGTGGACTCTTCCAAGGTGCCGGACTCCGGGCCCACCGTGGCCAGCCGCACCACGCTGATGAGCGGCAACGCCATCATAGAGGCCGCCACGCCTATCAGGGAGCGCGTTTTTAAGACCGCCTACGACATGCTCATCGCCGAGGGGGCGGACGCCTCCAAGCCGATGCTGGCCGCCGGCGGCCTGTTCTCGATGGGCGGCAAAGTAGTGGATTTTAAGAAAGTGGCGGCCGGCTGCTGGGACCGCCGCCAGAAGATGAGCGAGCAGGGCTGGTACGCCGCCCCCAGGACCACCTTCAAGATGGAGGACGGCCAGGGCGACGCCTACGTTATCTACTCGTATTCGGCCGACGCGGCCGAGGTGGAAGTAGATCTCAGGACGGGCGTGGCCAAAGTTAAAAAGATCTGGGCCGCCTACGACGTGGGTAAAATAGTGAACCCGCGGCTCGCCATGGGCCAGGCCCAGGGCGGCATCCTGCAGGGCATGAGCTGGGCCATGTTCGAGAACCTGGTCTACAAGAACGGCATCATGGTGAACCCCAATTTCACCGACTACGTCATAGCTACTACCGCAGATAAACCCGAATATGATATAATTTTCATAGAGAAACCCTACGCCGAGGGGCCTTATAAGGCCAAAGGCATGGGTGAGGTGCCGCTTATCGGCGTAGCGCCGGCTGTAGCCAACGCGATCAAGAACGCCTGCGGCGCCAGGGTAAGATCGGTGCCGTTGCTGCCGGAAAAGATCTGGAATGAAATAAAAAAGGGTTAGTCGAGGGAAAAATAATGAAAAATATCATCAAAGCGTTTTTTGCTGGCATGCTGTTCCTGGCTTTTACCGCAGGCGCCTATGCGATGGACGGGTATCAGCAGCTGGCAAATGAAATTACGGATGCCGGGACCTCGATCCAGGGCAAAAAAATAGCCATAATCCCCTTTTCCTACGCCGACGGCAGGGCCGGCGCTACCAAGGACGGCTCTGTAATTTCCGAGCGTCTCACCATAAAGATGATCAATATGCACAAGTTCGAGATCATCGAGCGCTCCGTGCTGGACAAGGTGATGGCCGAACTGAAACTGCAGGCCTCCGGCACCATAGACGCCTCCAGCGCGCAGCAACTGGGCAAGGTGCTGGGCGTGGAAGCCATCGTGACCGGCACCCTGGTAGAGACTTCCGGCGGCCAGATAGAGGTTAACGCCCGCCTGATAAAGACCGAGACCGCGCAGGCCATCGGCGCCTCGCAGGTGACGCTGGACAAGAACTGGGTCGGCGACGCTGCCACCGCTCCCCAGCAGCCGGCTTACCAACAGCCCGCCTATCAGCAGCCGGCAGCCGCCGCTCCCATGCGCGCGCCCGTCGCCCGCGGCGAACACGAGTATGGCTTCTTCGACATATTCATGGGTTTCGGCGCGCCCGACATGAAACTGGAATTCTCCAACGCCAACGGGAATATCACCCTGAGCAACCTGCCCGGTGATACCAACAACGACCTGGGCATCGACCTGAACAGCATTATCGGCCATGCGGATTACAGAACGGTTACCTGGGATAAACTTAAGACCGAAGGCGTCGGCCCCATAGCTTTCCGCGTGGGCGGCTTCGGTAAGGGCGCCCTGGGCGGAGACATCGAACTTTCCTATGAGAAGCGCAATATAGCGGCGCAGGATACCACCTGGTCGCTCAACGGCGGCGCGCCCGGTAATTTCACGTTCACTTCCAACGATTACGCCACGGTCAAGACCTTCGGCATAAGCGGCGACCTGCTTATCCGCCACGCCGGCAAAAAAGTGGACCCCTACTTCGGCATAGGCCTCGGTCTGTCGCTGAATTCCATCGAACTGCCTTACGTTAAGGGCTTTACCAACGGTTCCTTTGTCAGGCCCACCGAAGACATGGGGCTTGGTTTCATGTTCAGGATCCCGGTCGGCCTGCGCATGAAGATCGCCGAGAAGACGCAGCTGGTAGCGGAACTGCGCTATGAGCTCAACAGCATAAGCTTCGACCGCGGCGGCGTCAGCGGCGAATCCGATTCTATAGTCCTGAGCGGCGTTAAATTCATAGTGGGCATGGGCTTCGACTTCTAGACCGGCGCAAGGACGATGACTTCGAAAACAGCCACCTTCGGCCTTTCCTGCCTTGTAAACGGCCACAAAGTAGAGCGGGAGATACCATCCTCCCGCTCTTTGCTTGATTTCATCCGCGAGGACCTGGGGCTGAAGGGCACCAAGGAAGGCTGCGGCGAGGGCGAGTGCGGGGCCTGCATGGTGCTGGTGGACGGCTTGGCCGTCAACTCCTGCCTGATGATGGCCGTGCAGCTGCACGGCAAAGAACTCGTTACCATAGAGGGGATCAAAGGCAAGGATGGCGGCCTGCATCCCCTGCAAAAAACTTTCATGGCCGAGGGCGCCGTGCAGTGCGGTTTCTGCACCCCCGGGCTGATAATCGCCTCCGAGGCGCTGCTCCGCCGTAACCCCAAGGCCACGCTTGAAGATATAAAACTGGAACTTGCCGGCAACCTCTGCCGCTGCACCGGCTACGAGAAGGTGCTTTCCGCCGTGGAAAAAGCGAAAACGGCGAAATAGTTGGGCGCAATTTTCACCTAAGATCATGCCTGAAATAATCGTAAAGCCCGCCACTCTGAAAGAACTTTGGAAAACCCTCCCCGGGCTGAGCCGCAACCGGCGTTACCTGGCCGGCGGCACCGACATCGTTACCGCCGACAATGCCGGCGTCGAGCGGTCCGAATGCTGGATAGATATCAGCGACCTCCCCGAGCTCGGCGGGATAAAAGAAACGGCTTCCTCCATTTTTATCGGTTCCTGCGTAAAGATCTCCGCTATAGAAAAGTCCGCGGCCGCCCGCCGCTGGTGCCCGGCGCTGCTGGCCGCCATACCCCATTTCGCCAGCCCCAGTCTGCGCAATATGGCCACCCTCGGCGGCAACGCCGCCAACGGCAGCCCCTGCGCCGACGGCGTGACCGCCCTGGTGGCGGAGGGGGCTTTCGTTCACCTCGCGCTTAAAGGCAAGCGGCGCCGCCTGCCGCTCAAAGACCTTTTCCTCGGCCCCAAGCGCACCGCGCTGAAAAAAGACGAAATTATCGCGGCTTTCGAGATCCCCAAACGCAAGCACCTCGGGGCCTACCTCAAAATAGGGCCGCGCGCTTATTTCGGCATTTCCAAGGCCGCGGTCGCCGTTTCCGTGGAACTGTCGGGCGGAGCGGTTAAGCTGGCCTGCATCGCCCTGGGCTCCGTGGCCCCGGTGCCGCTTTACGCCGTAAAGACTTCCGCCTGGCTGGCCGGAAAAAAGCTGTCCCCTGAAGTGATAAGGGACGCGGCGGCCCTGGTAAAAGCCGAGGTTTCGCCGATAACCGACGCCCGCAGCGCCGCCGACTACCGCCGGGAAATGTGCGGCGTGCTGCTTGAGCGCGCCCTTGATTCTTTTCAGTCTTGATCCGTGCCGGAGAATAAAATGAAAAAACTGATCGCCGCCGTCCTGCTGGCGCTGCCCTGCGCCGTAAGCGCCCAGCCCGCCGCCTCCGACCCCCTGCTGGAAGCTTTGAAAACCGAGCTTAACCGTTCCGCCCAGAAACTCAAGAACGCCGAGCCGTCCCCGCTTTATTACATCGGCTACGAGGCGTACGATAAAACCTCCTACAGCCTTTCGGCCCAGGAGGGCACCGTTTACAGCGAGGACGCCAGGCGCAGCCGCCTGCTGGACGTGGACGTGCGGATCGGTTCCTATGCCCTGGACAATACGCACGAGATGAAAGGCGGCGGCGCCTATAACTCCAAGCGGCAGGAGGTTTTTGGCCTGCCGGTGGAGGACGCCCCGGCCCCGCTGCGCGCCGAGATCTGGAACCTCACCGACCGGGCTTACAAGACCGCGCTCGACCAGTACGCCAAGGTCAAAATGAACAAGAGCGTCACGGCGGAGGAAGAGGATAAGTCCAACGACTTCACCGCCGGTAAGCCGGAGGCCTTCTATGAAAAGGCCGTTTTCCCGGCCTTCGACAAAGCTAAACTCCGCTCCATGGCCCGCCGCCTGTCGGAAAAGTTCAAGCCCTGTGATTTTATCTACGACTCGACGGTCCGGTTCTCGGCTGACACCGTGAACCGCTATATGGTCAATTCGGAAGGTTCGGCCATAGTCACGGGGAATACCTATATCAGGTTCATCTATTCCCTTTATACGCGCACGGCCGACGGCATGGACCTGTCCACCGTTAAGATCTACGATTCCGATAAACCCGGCGAGATCCCCGACGAAGCCGTTATCGCCAAAGACATAGACGCTTCGATAGCGGCGCTTAAAGCGCAGAAAAACGCGCCGCCCGAGCAGCCCTACAGCGGCCCGGTGCTGCTGGAAAGCCGCGCCGCCGGCGTCTTCTTCCACGAGATCCTGGGCCACCGCCTGGAAGGGCACCGCCAGAAGAGCGAGGAGTCGGGGCAGACCTTCGCCAAGATGGTCGGCCAGCCGATAATGCCGGCATTCCTGTCCGTTTACGACGACCCTACGCTGTACAGGCAGGGCGCCCAGTTCCTGCGGGGGTTCTACCGCTACGACGACGAGGCAATGCCCGCGCAGCGGGCCGTGCTGGTGGAGAACGGGATCCTTAAGGGCTTCCTGATGGGGCGGTCCCCGATAAAGAATTTCCAGGCTTCCAACGGGCACGGGCGCCGTTCCGAAGGCAACGGGGCCGTGGCGCGCCAGGGGAACCTGATAGCCGTTTCCTCGAAGACCCTGCCTTACGCCGAGCTGCGTAAGCGGCTTATCGAAGAGGCCAAAAAGGCCGGGAAGCCCTACGGGCTGGTGGTGACCGATATTTCCGGCGGCTTCACCATCACCGAGCGCTCCCTGCCGCAGAGCTTCTCCGTGCAGGTCACGCAGGGGTACAAGGTGTTCGCGGACGGCCGCCCCGACGAGCCCGTGCGCGGGCTGAACCTGATAGGCACCCCGCTGCAGACCTTCGGGCGCATACTGGTCACCGGCGACGATTACGGCGTTTTCAACGGCTCCTGCGGGGCCGAGTCCGGTTGGGTGCCGGTTTCCGCCGTCTCCCCGAGCCTGCTGTTCTCGGAAATGGAAACGGAGAAAGTGCAGAAGTCCAACGCCAGGCCGCCCGTGCTCAAGCCGCCTTTCACGGACAGGTGACCCTATGAAAAAATACCTCTTTATTCTGGCCCTGCTCCTGCCCGCGGCGTCCCCGGCCGCGGCGGCCGACGACGTGGTGCTTAAGGCCATGACGGACGAAATGCAGCGCACCGTGCAGCGCCTTAAGATGGACAACCTCGACAGGCCGTACTTCGTGTCCTATTATGTCATCGACTCCACCGAGAACGCCATCTCCGGCGTGTTCGGGTCCCTGCGCGACGATACCGCCAGCGTCTCGCGTAACGCCATGGCGGACCTGCGCGTGGGCAGCCCGGCTTTCGACAATTCGGACTATGTGGGGCAGGATTTCAACGGCTACGAGCCCGGTTCCGCCTCCCTTAACGAGGAGGACGGCTACGACGCCATCCGCTTCGCCCTTTGGTCCCTGACCGACGACGTTTATAAGAAGGCGCTGGAAAAATATTCCCAGAAGAAGGCCTACCAGAAAAAAAAGAACATAACCGAGCTCTACGGCGACCTTGCCCCCGCTAAAAAAGAGACTTTCTTCGACGACCGGAAAAGCGCCGAGGCTTTCGACGCCGACGCCTGGCGCGAGAAGGTCCGCGGGCTTTCCGGCATTTTCCGCAAGTACCCCAAGGTGCAGGGCTCCCAGGTGAACTTCAGCCGGACGCTGCGCACGGCGCGCTTCGTCAACAGCGAGGGGACGGCCTACCGCTACTGGTGGGACAAGGTTAGCCTTGATATCAGGGCCACCGTGCAGGACCGCGCGGGCTATAAGATCGCCGACGCGAAAACCCTGGCCTGGCGTTCCCTGGCCGACGTGCCGTCCTACGACGAGCTGGCCGCCCAGACGGAGGCGTTCGCCAGGGATATGAGCTATATAGTGGACTCTTCCACGGCCGAGGTCTATCTCGGGCCGGTGATGTTCGAGGACCAGGCCGCCGCCGAATTCCTCAACCAGATCTTCGTCGGCAATATTTCCTTCGCCCGCAAGCCCTGGGCGGACCGCGACGACTGGCTGCGCTATTATATCGCCTCGGGCGAGCTGACCAAGAAGCTTAATATGCGCGTGCTGCCGGCCTTTATGAACGTCACGGACAACCCGCTGGAGGTTTCCTATAACGGCGTGCGTCTCAACGGCAGCTATCCCATCGATAACGAGGGCGTGAAGCCGGCGCCGCTCGAACTCGTCCGCAACGGCAAGCTCGTTAACTTCTATATGGGCCGCGCCCCGGTAAAGGAATACGCCGTCTCCAACGGCCACGCGCGCGGCTTCGTCAACGAGTTCCCCGCGCCGCGCCCCGGCAGCCTGTTCTTCACCGCCCAGGCGGAGAAGCGCGTGCCCGAGGCCGAACTGAAGAAGAAACTGCTGGCCATGGCGGCCGAAAGCGGCCTGGACTACGCGGTGCTGGTGCGCCGCCTGGACCCCGAGGACCAGAAGAAAACCGAAGACCTGCTGGCCGGTCCGGTGCTCGCCTACAAGGTAAGCGTGAAAGACGGCTCCGAGACCGTCATCGGGCTTTCCGAGTGGGCTGGCGTAACTTTCAGGGCGCTGCGGGATATCCTGCTGGTTTCGGATAAGGATTACGTATATAACTATTTTCAGCCGGGCCCTTTCTACTATAACCGCGGTTATGTGCCCGCGTCCATAGTGGCCCCGTCGGCGCTGCTGGTGCAGGAAATGGAACTCAAGCCGACGGAGACCAAACCCGACCGGCAGCCTTACCTGCCGCACCCGTATTTTGAGAAATAAAACTGGAGGACCCGTGAAAAACATTAAATACTACGCTTTCCCTTCCAACGTGAAGGACGCCGTCGCGCTGCTGCTCGATAAGAAATATAAAGCCATGGCCCTGGCCGGCGGTACGCTGGTGGCCAAAACCCTGCCCGACAGCGTTGAGACCTACCTGGACCTGAAGAACCTGCCCATCAAGGGCATAAAACTCGCGGGGGGGAACCTGGTGATAGGCGCCGGCGCCACCTTCGACGAGATAGACCGCGATAAGCTCTGCAGGAGCTGGGCCGGCGGCGTCATCTCGGCGGCGGCCTCTAAATGTTCCACCCAGCTGGTGCGCAACATGGCCACTATCGGCGGCAATATCGCCCGCCCCCATTCGTTCAATATTTTCCCGGTGGTGCTGCTCGGCCTGGACGCCAAGGTCCGCCTGCAGGCCCGGGGTGGAACGAAACTTATCGACTTCTCCGCCCTTTACTCTTCCGGCCTGGGCCTGCGCCCCGGCCTGGACTGCCTTATAACCGAGATCGTGATCCCCGCCAGGACCAAGAAATGGAAGTGCGAGTTCATAAAACTGGCTAGGACGCAGTCCAGCTGGGAGTCCTACATAACCCTTTTCTTCGCCGCGGAGAAGAAAGGCAAAGCCCTCTCCCGCGCGAGAGTGTCCGTCGGGGCGCTGTCCCCCAAGCCGTTCCTGGCGCCGGCCGCCGAAAAGGCCATGCTGGCCGGGGACGCCTCCGCCTCTAAGGCCTTCGCGTCGGACCTGGACGCAGCGCGCGCCGGGGAGTACCGCTCGACGGCCGCCTCCAATCTGCTGGCGCGCTTTATAAAGTCCCTTTGAGGTATAAACCATGAAAAAGAACGACATGATAGAAACGGTGAAAGGCTTTTTTAACATAGAGCTCCGTGTGAACGGCGAGAAGAAGGAATTGGCCGTGAAGAACGGGGAATTCCTGCTGGACGCCCTGCGCCGCCACGGCTGGAAGGGCACCAAGAAGGGCTGCGACACCGGCGACTGCGGCTCCTGCACGGTGCTGCTCAACGGCAAGCCGGTGCTGGGCTGCCTGGTGCCGGCGGTGACCGCCCACGGCGGGGAACTTACCACTATAGAGGGTCTCGGTTCCGTGCGCGACCCGCACCCCCTGCAGGAGGCCTTCGTGGAGGCCGGCGCGGTGCAGTGCGGCTTCTGCATCCCGGGCATGATACTTTCCTCCAAGCACCTGCTGGACTCGAACAAGAATCCGACCGAAGCCGAGATCCGCAAAGCGCTGGACGGCAACCTCTGCCGCTGCACCGGCTACGTAAAGCAGGTGGAGGCCGTAAAGGACGCGGCCAAAAGGCTCAGGACGAAAGGGAAGTAAGCCGGCTAAATTAATTTAAAGGGACCAACTATGGACGCTAAAAATCTTAAAGTGGTAAACCAGCCCGTAATTAAAATGGACGCCATGGGCCTCGCCTGCGGCGAGCCGGCCTTCACCGACGATATGGATTTCAAGGGCCTGCTGTACGCCAAGCTGCTCTGGAGCCCGCACGCCCACGCCCGGATAAAGAAGATAGACACTTCCGCGGCGCTCAAGGTGCCCGGCGTTAAAGCCGTGCTGACCTACAAGGACCTGCCCCGCGTGCCGCATACCACCGCAGGCCAGGGCTATCCGGAACCGTCACCCTACGATACCTACACGCTGGACAATAAAGTCCGCTACGTCGGCGACAGGGTGGCCGCCGTGGCCGCCGAGACGATGGAAGCCGCCCAGGAAGCCGTTTCCAAAATTAAAGTGGACTACGAGATCCTCCCGGCCGTGCTGGACACCGCCTCGGCCATGAAGGACGGCGCCCCGGTCATCCACGACGAGGCCGACTCCAAGAACATCCCCGACGCCAAGCATAACATCGCCGCCAAGTTCGACTTCGAGGTGAAGAACGGCGAGTGGTTCAAAGAGGCGGACCACGTCTTCGAACACAGCTGGAGCATCCCCTACCTGCAGCATTGCGCCATCGAACCGCATATTTCCATCGCTTACTTCGACAACTTCGGCCGCCTGGTGCTGCGGACCTCCACACAGGTGCCTTTCCACGTGCGCCGCATAGTGGCGCAGGCGCTCAAGCTCCCCGTTAAAAACATACGCGTGATAAAGCCGCGCATCGGCGGCGGCTTCGGCTCCAAGCAGGAGGTGCTGGAGGATATAGTGGCCGCGCTGGCGCTCAAGACCGGCAAGCCCGTTAAGCTGGAATACACCCGGAAAGAGACCTTTATTTCTTCGCGTACCCGCCATCCCGCCATCTGCCGCATGAAGGCCGGCGTAAAGAACGACGGCACGATAACCGACGCCGAGATGGAGATAACGCTGAATACCGGCGCTTACGGCTCCCACGCCCTGACCGTCATGATGTGCGCGGGTTCCCACACTATTCCGATGTATCGCGTTAAGAACAATATCAAGTTCATCGGCCGCAGCGTTTATACCAATATGCCGGTGGCCGGCGCGTACCGCGGCTACGGCGCTACCCAGGGCTTCTTCGCCTGGGAATGCCTGATGGACATGATGGCCGCCAAGATCGGCATGGACCCGGTGGAATTCCGCAAGATGAATTACATAAAGCTCGGCGAGGGGTCGCCGGTGTTCAAGGCCATGGGCGAGGGCCGCGAAGGCGTGGAGCAGGTGATCACCTCCACCGGCCTTTTCGAGGCCATCGAAAAAGGCCTCGCCGAAATAAAGTGGAACGAGAAAAAAGACAAGTACCGCCACCAGGAAGGACCGATACGCCGCGGCATAGGCGCGGCCTGCATGATGCAGGGCTCGGGCATCCCGGAAGTGGACATGGCCTCCGCCACGATGAAGATGAACGAGGACGGCTCCTTCAACCTGCTGGTGGGCGCGGCCGACCTGGGGACCGGGTCCGACACGGTGCTGGCGCAGATAGCGGCCGAAGTGCTGGGCATCAAGACCGACGATATCATCGTGACCTCTTCCGACACCGATATCACGCCCTTCGACGTGGGCGCCTACGCCTCCTCCACCACCTTCATCTCCGGCAACGCCGTGAAGAAGACCGCCGAGAAGGTGCGCGAGATGATACTGGAAGTGGGCGCGAAGATACTGGACCAGAAGAAAGAGCAGCTTCACCTCGAGGGCGGGAAAGTGGTGGCCAGGGACGGGTCGTCCTGTTCTCTCTCCGAGGTGGCCAATACCTCCCTGTACTATTACAATCAGCACCAGATCGTCGCTTCGGCTTCGCATTTCGCCCACACCTCGCCGCCGCCTTTCCAGGCCAACTTCGCGGACATCGAAGTGGATACCGAGACCGGCGTGGTGAAGATCCTGGACTACGTGAGCTGCGTGGACTGCGGCACCGCCATTAACCCGGTTCTGGCCCAGGGGCAGAACGACGGCGCCGTCTTGAACGGCATCAGCCATACGCTGTCGGAAGAGATGGAATTCTCCTCCAACGGCACTCCGCTCAACGCCTCGTTCCGGCGCTACAAGATCTTCTCCGCCGCGGACACGCCGCCCATCCGCACGTTCATCATGCCCACCTGGGAGCCGAACGGGCCGTACGGCGCCAAATCGGTTTCCGAGATAGGCATCAACGGGCCGCTGCCGGCGGTGGCTAACGCCATCTATAACGCCACGGGTGCCTGGCTGTTCGACGCGCCGTTCACGCCCGACAAGGTGCTGGCGGCGCTAAAGAAAGTAAAATAGGGACACCTCCCCGTAATAATAGGTGGCAATGGGTGGTTAGACTTAGGCGCTTGACATTTAGACTAAGATAGTGTACAATTAGTCTAAATCCTGTTTATTTAAGTATAAAGGTGTATATGCCTAAAGACATGCCTAAAGAAAACATGCCCCTTAAAAACTTCCTGGAGATCCCTTACGACGAACTCGAGGCGCTTAACCTCGAGGCCGCCGACGCCGCCGGGAAACTCTCCAACTCCGAGCTGGAGAAAAAATACTGCGCCTACCTGCAGAAGGAAAAACGCCTTAAGGCCGTGACGGTCTGCTTTACCGACATCGAAGGGCGCTTTCAGATGCTGGACTACGATAAGCAGTATTTCCTGCGCTCCAACGACAACCTTACCTTCGACGGTTCCTCCATCCGCGGGTTCTCCGCGCAGAAGGAGTCGGACCTGCGCCTGGGCATAGACTGGGGCAGCATCGTCTGGCTGCCTTCCGACGTGTTCGGCCCGGGCAAGGTGATCATGTTCGGCACCGTGCTCGGCCGCGACAAGACCGTGTACGAATCCGATTTCCGCGCGCGCCTGGTGGCCCTGGCGGCGGAAATGAAGAAGACCCGCGGTCTTACCGCCAACGTGGCGGGGGAAGTGGAGGGCTTCGTGGTCAAGGGCGCCAACGCCGAGCAGTCTTACAACGAGATGGACGGCTTCGAGCTTATCTCCACCGGCGGCTATTTCCATTCGCTGCCGCTGGCCCCGCTCAAGAACTTTATCGACACCGCCGCCGAGGCGCAGCGCGCCATGGGATTTCGCAACGAGAAGGACCATCCAGAGGTGGCCCCGTCGCAGTTCGAGCTCAATTTTTCGCACGCCGGCGTGGTGCGCGCCTGCGACCTGGTGCAGCTCTACAAGCTAGTCTGCCGCCAGGTGGCCGCCAACATGGGCATGACCGCCACTTTCCTGCCCAAGCCCGTGTCGGGCGTGAACGGCAGCGGCATGCATCTTAACCTCTCCTTCTCCAAGGGGGGGAAGAATATCTTCCACGACGCTAAAGGCGAGGACGGCCTTTCGAAAGAGGCCTGGGAAGTGGTCTCGCGCATCCTCAACCACGCGCAGGAGCTGTCGCTGATCCTTAACCCCAGCGTGAACGCCTACCGGCGGTTGGACCCGCATTTCGAGGCGCCCAACCAGATAAAGGTCTCGTCGGTGGACCGCGGCGCCATGATCCGCATCCCGGCCGGCAACGAGAAGTCCGCCCGCCTGGAGATCCGCTCCGTGGCCCCGGACGCCAACCCCTACCTGGCCCTGTACGCGCTGCTGCGCACGGCGCTGGACGGAGCGCCGCTGACCAAGGACGAAAGCAAGCGCGACCGCGTCCGCTTCCTGCCCGGCAATATCTACGACGCCATCCGCATCTTCCGCGGCAGCGACTTCATTAAAGGCGTGCTCGGCGCCGCCCCGCACGAGAAATACGCGCA
>Ga0209212_1000403_pt1 | contig 85472 bp, 74 predicted proteins | sample RifGroC2_FD_183996 | JGI IMG/M metagenome (GOLD analysis project Ga0209212, IMG submission 183996) | Groundwater microbial communities from Rifle, Colorado, USA - Groundwater C2 (SPAdes) (version 2) | ecosystem: Environmental > Aquatic > Deep subsurface > Groundwater | place: Rifle, Colorado...
CCGCAATGAGGACCCGCCAAAATACGATATTGAAACGCTTACCCGGCTGGTCGCCGACGGCTTGTCAAACCGGGCAATAGCTGAACAGTTTGGCGCGGTCAGCGAAACAGCAATCAGGATGCTGCGAAAAAAGTACGGAATTGCGCCACTCAAAGAGCGCCGAGCGCCGAGGAAAGTCGCCCGCGTAGAGAATTGAGGCGGGGCAGTGGTTGCAAAATACTCCGTTGCCGAGATGTGATTCGACCTATCCCTCAACAGCTATGTGCTATTCCACCGCTGATTTGCATTATACAGTGCTGACGTTGTATAATTGCCAAAATAACTCAAGGATTTTGCTTTTATGACCATCGTCAGACGAAATCGCAACAAGCCCAAGATTCCGACAGCAAATGGCACAACAATACTTAATGAGCTAGCGAAACGCGGCCTCTCTCTATCTGCCTGGCTCGATAATTATGGCCTGAACAGAAAATATCAGCGAATAGCCAGCGACATCATTTTCGGGAAAGCCCTCGGAATCAATGACACACGTGGTAAAAATGGTGGTACTGTCCGGGCGCTTATGACAGCTATGCAATCTGAGTTCGGTGTTGCATGGAGCTGGATGGCCACGGTTTCACCAAGCGATATGTCGTATTATCGGCGCCAACTAGTGAAAATGTCGAATCCTGAAATCCCAAACATTCGTGCATACCGTGCATCTTTTAATGATGACGACCCCGACGAACTGCACGCCCACATTAAATCGGAAGCCATGTGCATAGTGCACGGTTCTGATAGACTACGCTGTAAGCGTCTGTTGGTTGTCTTTAGAACATGTGTTCAACATAGATTGTGCCCGGTATGCCTTGCTAAGGCCGAATATACTTCCATACATATGAAAGTTAACAATCGTACAGGAGAACTGACGCGCAGCATGAGTGCTTTGACCTGTCAGAACGAAGAAGAGCAATGTAACAATGGAAACCTTATCACTAAAAGCAATTTATTCCCCCTGTTGGCACAAAAATATCCTGACAAAAGAAATAGCGTATAACGTATAAAAGTTTTCAAATCACATTAAGTGATGCTTTGAATGAGAAGGGCTAGCCGTCATGGCTGGCTCTTTGTCGTTTATGGCCGCAGGTTTAATTGTTTACCCAAACAAGTACATGTGACCTGGCATATATCTACTCTAATAGCGTAGATATAAACTTGATGAATATCCAGACACCGCTGGTTATAGCCCGTTTCTGCTATCTAGACGGTGTCCGGTCAATGTCCACTGGACAAATCTGCATTAGATTGTCCGGACATTTGTCCGGTAATCAAGTTATAAATACTAATCTACACTAATAGCGTAGATATAAGATAAATTCTTGGCAACTACTTGAAGTATAGTGGTTATATCGAGTAAAATCATATTATATCAAGGAGGCGATATGACGATAGCCACAAAAGATACCGAAGAGTATTACACCATTAAAGATGCGCTTGTCAGGCTTGGCATGCATGGAGAAAACGCTGCTCGTACCCTCCATCGCTGGCGGAAGTCTGGGTGCATCACGGATCTTGGGCCTGGTTCAGGACACCGTGTACGCTTGGAGAAGTGTAGTGTTGACAGTCTGGCGGCTCTCCTGGAGCAAAAATCTTCTGGATGTAACTATCTCCAGAGCAGAACTGTAGCTGAAACAGATGCCGGAACTCTCGATGCGAAACTGAACAATGTGATGGTTTGTATGCAGGAAGGCTTTGCTAATATGGCTCAGGTTCAGGAAATAATCGTACAACGTGATGCATTGGCCATCGTATGTACTCGATTGGAATGTGAGCTATCCGCTGAAAAGCAGAAAACGGCCAAACTCAATGAAAAGTGCAGATTTTGTGATACCGGCAAGATTGCTGACTTTATAAAGCAGATATTTAAGCGGCCGGCGAGATAGTTTGTTGAAGTGACATTGCTTTTGCATTTGCATTTTCAGGTGAATCCGACCAATGGAACTGACATGATGACGACCGATATTGCGAAAGGTGGTATTTGATAGTGAACAACAGGATGCTGAAACAGAGACTAAGGCCTGATTTATTCGAGCAATTACTCAAATTAAAGGTAATTGCACAAGAAAAGATGGTTGCCTTGCCCACGACCTCACTTCGTAAGTTGGCAGCTGCATGGGCGCATCGACTTGTGATGTCAGGAGGAGAGCGTCTCAAATTAGTGAAAAAACTTTCCGTTGTAGACCGTGGCGGCATGAGCGTGAAAAAAGCTCTTGAGCAATTAAATATTGCAGCAAATTCTGTAAACGCAGTTTTAATGTTTTGTCGCTACTATACAACTTCTCAGCCGAGTCTTTCAAAGAGCGCAACCCTCGAAATACGGCATGAAAACCGAGTTAGGGCAGCTGTAAAAAAATGCTATGAGAGTGTGATACGAATATCGGTTAATAATACTACCACTATTAACATGAACTCAGCAACGCCTGTGGTCTTGGTGAAAGATTACTACAAGTATGGCTACAAAGGGCAGCATAGCCGTCGACCGATGCATTGTTTTGAAACATGTATTTTGTTGCCGCCACTCTGGTATTCGCGAGTTTATCAACGTAATATTGCATGTTTAGGGAGATACTTTGTAGTTGATGCTCGTGTGCTATATACAACTGTAACAGGAGTTTGTGTTTTAGAAGCAGACGCCGCTAAGAACGATAGAGGGTGCATAGTAAGAATGCATAAAATACACATTGCCATAACAAAAACAGGTGTGGCGTTTTACGAAGATAAGCCGGCGTTATTTGTGAAGCTTCCGAGGGTTGCAGCAGATAAAGAGCGCTGCATGCTCTCGGCAGCTACAAAGAAGGCTGCATAACATGGGCATTTTATGTTGCGTCAATACCACCTCGGAAATAGCCTGACTTATTTACATTACTTATCAAGGGCCTCCCATGGGTCATCATCAACGAAAAGGTCTTCATAGCAGATTTCCTGGCCATTTTCTGTTGCAGGTACTATGTTTTCCTTAACAGGCATAGTCTCGTATATCAGTGATTTTTTGTTGCGAGGCCGCATAAATCTAATATTGGTGGAATTGTTTTTACCAGACTCCAGCTTAATGTCGTATTCCGGTAATGGCTGTCTCGTAGCGATTATTTTGAGTTCTGCCTTGATGTGACGTTTTGGTTGTTTGCTGCCGAAATATGCAACCATTTTGTCTAGCCCCATCAAGACTGTGCCTTGGCTGCCACAGAATTTTCGGGCCAGTTCGTAGGTTCTCTTCTCAAAAGGCCGTAATTTAAAATAGTCTGGGTGCAGTTGTAAAAGCTGGCTAGTAATTATCGCCTTATGCAGCCATTCATTCAATGTGATTGTAACAGTCGTGTTGTTTCTACTCCCTTGCCCAGAACGTTTATTATTAAAATCTGCCTGTGACAGGAGTGTGAATGGTTGCGTGGAACAGGATATGACTTCACCTTCAACACAGGTGTTGATGGTATACTTCGTGTCCTTGAGCCGTTTGAGTGTCAGCTCTAGCATCTCAAATCTTTTGGTTCCCTTTGCATCTATGTATTTGAAAAAATCGTGCGCTTCAAAAGATATTGGTTTTGGTTCGCGGCTGTTTTCCTCATAACTCTCCTTGTCGTAGCGAACCTTAACCAGAGTCATTACATAAATCAAAAGGTCGCGGTCATCTATGGTGGCACGACCAAAGTCGGCACTTGGTGTTATAACAATTTCTGTGACATTGCCCGTTTTCTTGTCGGTGTGTTTATACCCATATTCTTCATAATCACCAAGTGTAAGCGAATACATGGGATGAACTAGGCCAAAGATATCTGCCTTTGGTTGTACACCCGCTCCAAGCTTTTCTATCATGATAAATCCAATGTGGTTTTAATGCAGATGCATTTAATGATGTCGAAAAAATGGAATCATGAGCCATCAAACATATTATTCTGCCGACAAACATATTATTTCACCGACACAATGTGGTGCATGAAGCTAGAATATGCGGCTATTTGAGCGGTCATTTGTGACACAGTAAATATATTCTGTAAAGATAAATCAGCTGTTTTCTCTACCGTATATTTTTTTGACTTTGACCAACGTCAGTAGCGAGTTTTTCAGTATCCTGATGTTTTGCTAACACCATATGCGTATCTCTCCAGTCTCAACTCGCTTGTTGAAACCCGCTTAAAACGAAAAACCGAAAACCCAGGCCTTCAAGGTCAATGCGGTTGAGGTAATGGCTCTGGCGAATGCTCAGAATTCATCTGCCGTCACCGCGACAGCAAACGGCACACCCAGCGCCTCGAAGTGCTTTTTACCGCAGCGTACCTTATCTGCTTCGCTGGTACGGAGCTTCAGAAAATCTCGCGTACCCTTGGTTTCACGAACCAGATATAACGCCTGGTCATCGTGTTTCAGGATGGCCCAATCAGGGTTATAACCGCCAACAGGGGTATCTACCTTGAACCAACCGGGCAGTTTCACAAAAAGCTTGATGTCCTCGCGCTCGTCGAGGCGCATGGCAAATTCTCGCTCTATCTCGGAATCATAGACCACATATTCATACACCGATTTATTTACCGGCAGCGCAGTTAGATAGTTAATCAGCTCCTCGTTTTTGAAGAGCATCATCTCCCACGCCGCTTCGGTGCCGGTGCCGATAACTCGCTCATATTTGATGCCATCCACCAGCAGACGATGCAGCTCGTACTTGAGTATGCTGGCGACGGCGTCAAGGAAGCGCTGCGGGTTATTGAAGAATTCGTCAAGACGACCGGCCTCCTTCAGGATGCGCACCAGAGTCGAGCGTGTCAGCTCAGTCTCGTTTTGCAGGTATGCCAGCAGGTCAGGTATCGGCCGGTTGCCGAACTCAATCTGCTCCTCAGCAACGCTGACAGCCCTGGTGACAATGCCGCCCTTTTGAACGCCAAGTTGGCCGGCGCTGACGGTAATGTGTGGCTTTTCGATGCGCTCCATCCGTTTGATACCTGCAACGGCGCGCTGCACCAGTTCTTCAGTCTGGAACTCGACCCTGTATGTGGTCTTCGGTTTGATGTTATCCCATAGCGCCGTGAATTCCGGCGTGAGGTATATTTCTTTTTTCAGCTTATTGGGCCCGTCGTCACGTTCTCTGCGGATATGCCGCTCAATCTGGTAGCTTGCGAGCAGGTCAATGACGGCGGCGCGTAATTCTTGATGCGGTTCCGGCAGCTCAATTTTGAAGTCTTTGCCTTTTGGGTTGAAGGCTGGCTGAATGCGGCCGTCGGCGTCGAGCATTTTCTGTGCTACCAGCGCTGTGCGGATAGTCTCGGCGGCGGCGCGGCCGATATGCTTTTCTTCACCGTCAACAACCTGCACCAGTTTTGCCAGCGCGGTAATCGGCACCTTGCCGAAGGTGACTCCGCACTCTTCCTCGTACTCGGTCTGGAGCGCCTTGGCAAAATCCTCATAACTCTCGTTCGCCATTACATACAATTTATTGACGGACTCGTCAAAAACCCGCAGGCCGTTCTGGTCAACCGGCAACCGAAGGCCGCGACCAATTTCCTGCCGTTTCTTAACAGCGCTTCTGGTTTCGTTCAGGGTACATATCTGGAAAACGTTGGGATTGTCCCACCCTTCGCGCAATGCAGAATGGCTGAAAATGAAGCGCAGCGGTTCGTCCATCGAAAGCAGCTGCTCCTTCTCTTTCATTATCAGGTTGTATACCTCGTCATCGGCCTGGCTATCACCTCGGGTGTCTTTCAGTACGCCTTTCTTGTCTTTTGCAAAATAGCCGTTGTGAAGCTTCTCTATCGGTTGTTTCAGCCATTCGAGGTCTTTGTAGCGCTCTTCCTTGGCAAGCAACCGCAGCTCCGCCTCGAATGCCGCTGCAAATTTCCCCTGAATCAATTGACCGGCGGCGTCGTAGTCGCGGTAATTGGCAACCCTGTCGATGAAGAACAGGGACAGCACCTTAATGCCACGTTCCTTGAGCTGTATCTCTTTTTCAAGGTGGCGCTTGACGGTATGTTTTATCTGGGTGCGCCAAACGTCGTCACGCATACCTCCGCATTCTTCACCGAGTTTCAGTGTGCGGCCATTGTTGAAGCGGATGAACTCATTGCCTGGCTCGGCATTGATTTCAGCTACCGAGTACCCTTGGGCGTAGATGGCGCGCTCGGCGGAGAGGGTGTACAGGTCGGCGCCCTGCTTGACCGTTACCGTCTTTTCTTTTGGCCCGTCGCTGGTCTGTACATGAATTTTCAGCTTGGCCTTGATACCGGACTTATAGTCGATGCTCTCGACTCTGACAAAAGCGTCATTGGCGGCGCCTTCAGCAGCGGCACTGGCGACGACAATCTGTTTAACCAGCTTCAGCTCAAAAGCCCGTACCGGGTCAAGCCGATAAACCAGATTATACGGGTTGCGGTGGGTGGCAGAGTAACGAAGGGTGCAGAACGGATTGAGTGCCTTGATGGCCTCCTGAGCCTTATCGGTCGAGTCAACGCTTTGCGGTTCGTCAATGATAACAATGGGGCGCGCGGCCTGGACGAACTCGATTGGCTGGCGGCCGGAAAGTTTGTCGCTCTCTTTATAGATGACGTTACTTTTCTGCTCTGCCTCGGTGCCGGTGAAGTTCTTACGGAACGCATCGATGTTGATAACTAGAATTTGCAAGGTGTTGCTGGTGGCGAACTGGCGCAGCCGGTTCACCTTCTTGGCGTCATATACGAAATGCTCGAACGGTATATTGTTATACAGTGCTCGGAAGTGCTCAGCTGTTATCTCGATATTCTTCAGCACCCCCTCGCGGATTGCCACGCTCGGCACAACGATGATGAACTTCTGAAAACCGTACTGCCGCGACAGTTCAAAGACTGTGCGCAGATAAACATACGTTTTGCCGGTGCCGGTCTCCATCTCAACCGAAAAATGCGGGCAGCGACGGGCCTGGTTGGCAGGGCCATCGAATAACTCCCATGCCTCCAGCGGCGCGGCAACATCGGCGACTTCAATATCGTTGGCGGCCTGAATTGTCCGGACATTGTCCGATAGCTTTGTCTCATCCAACACCAGGCGATTACCTATACCCAGCTCTGTCCGGTCTTGTCCGGCGTACAGTTCGCCAATGCTGCCCATATTGATAACGGAAAACTCGGGGGCACCCTGTGGCTGCCCATCGAAGAGGTCGGTTACGGCAGCTACTGCGTCAAGCTGGAACTGCTGGTTCGCGTCAAACTGAATCTTCATTGTGCATCCTTCTTTTTGCGTGCCTTGGCCGTGATTTTCTTGGCTTCCCGCTCGAAGTCGCTTTCATAGTCTCTGTCCTGAATTACGCGAAAAGTAGCATATTCGTCTTCAGCCAACCGCTTGGCAACATCATGAGAAACTTTGCCGGCATTGTTCAGAATCTCGTATTCATTGAATTGCAGGAAGCTGTCGAGTTTCTTTATCCACTCTTCCATGCGCATCGCAATTTGCCTCGCCGCCTGGTTCTCTGCATAATCGAGAAACATCGTGACTACCCGCTCTAGCTCTTTGATTTCTTTTTCTGCAAGGTAGTTTTTGGCAACAATCACGTCAGTTTTATGTATTTTGCCGTGAGGGGCGTTTTTCCATGTGGTCAGGCCCATGTTAGGCTTGGCGGCACTGGCACGTTCGGCAATGATTTCAGCGGCGGTCTGTCCGGTAATTGCCCAATGCAGTTTATTCTGCACTGTCTTGAAAAAGACCTGCGTTATTTCGGCGTCCTTCTGATAATCAATGCTGCATTGTTCGTAGATGTCAGTAATTTTGAGGTAGAAGCGCCGCTCACTGGCGCGGATTTCACGGATGCGCTCAAGCAGTTCATCGAAGTAGTCCCGGCCGAAATGCTTACCCTGCTTAAGGCGCTCATCATCCATGACGAACCCCTTGATGATGTACTCCTTGAGAGTCTGAGTTGCCCAGATACGGAACTGTGTCGCCTGATGGCTATTGACTCGATAGCCGACGGCAATAACCATGTCGAGGTTATAAAACTCTACGTTGCGGGTAACATCACGCTCGCCCTCTTTTTGAACTGTTCGAATTTTTCGAACAGTTGACTCTTCCGGCAATTCCTTGCTGGCAAAAATCTCCTTGCAGTGATAGCTGATGGTATTTACCTCAACACCAAACAGTTCGGCCATGCGCTTCTGCGAGAGCCAAAACGTCTCATCCTGAAAAACAACCTCAACCTTAACGGCACCATCAACTGTAGTATAGAAAAGTACCCGGCTTTCGACCGGCACAAGCTCTTTAGTCATAATCCACGCCCCCTTACACCGTCTTAAAGCTGGTGACGCCTTTGGTCTTGAATATCTGTACGGCATTGGCCTTCAGCTGGTCATTACCGACAAAACCTTCATCAAGACATACCACTCGTTCTGGCTGCGTCTCCGCCATGGCGCGAATCAGCTCAAGCGTCAATGCACGCTCCAGGCAGATTAACAGTGCGCCGCCGGCAACACTGTAGACGGTCTTCTCTGCGAGAGACAATGCTTCAACTGGTGTTGTTAGTGGGAAACCACTTTTGAGGAGGATTTCGTACAGTAGGTCATTGGCGCCGCGGTTGTCGCGGATATGGTCGATATGCAGTTCCAGCTGCCGTTCCAGCTCCTGTGCATCATGAGGAGCGTCTGCGTTCCACGTTTTGAAATTCGATTCTGATAGCTTAAAGACACGGAAGCCTCGGTCTTGTGTGCTGGCACCTTCAAGGTCAAGCTTGCCTGCATCTTCGTCGTTGAGTTTCTTGATGACTTGGCGGACACGCTCTTTGGTTATGTCGGCTATAGTCTGAAAGTCATCGCGCTCTGTTGGTTCTGGAAGCTGAACATTGACAAACTTGCGGTTGCCGCCATCTCTGTTGTTGAGGTCAATGACGGCATGGGCGGTGCTGCCAGAGCCGGCAAAAAAATCGAGGACAATATTGTTTTCCAACGACTTAGTCGAGAGTTGCATCATGCGCTGTATGAAAGCAATTGGTTTCTTACCGTTAGGGAAGGCAATGTCACCTTCTTTGGAAACGTTATTCCAGTTGAAATCAGCCCACAATGTGCCTGTTTTGCCACGGATATAAACATTCTTTTCATCTTGTCTTGCAATATCTCGAAGCCACGCGATTTGGTCTTTTTTAGAGCCCTTGTAATAGACTGTTGTTGGTTTCCCCTTGTTTTTTCCACTTCGAGGTATGTACTCAATACTGAAGAGACCTTCCTCTTCTCCAAGTGCTTCCATTACTCTTGTTCTGATTGAACTCTGCGCATTAGTATCTCTAAAAACGGTGTCGAAATGCTGTCTATATGCATCTGATTCAGTTCCACCTTTGTTGATAAGCTGAGCAATCGGAGTGAATACGAAGTTGTCATGTCTAAATATCTTAATTTCGTTTCCATCACCATCAACAGTCGTTGTTACAAAGGTTCGCATACCAAAATCAGTAACAGCACGAGTGTACTTCCAGCTTTTGTCTTCTTCACGCATTGCTGCAATATGCTCAGTCAATTCTGTTTCATCGAATGCCTGATTAAGGTCAAGTGAATTACCACTTTCTCGGTCTTTAACATAGACCAGTAAGAATTCAACGTTCTTTTTTAGCCGTTTGTCTTCACCGCCGCCACTTGCACCCGCAGAAGGTTTTGCTTTGACACAAATAGTGTTTATGTAGTTCTCTTCCCCAAACAAATCATTCATTATGGAACGTAAGTTGTTAAGCTCCTGGTCTCCGATACTGATGAAGATGACACCATCGTCGTGCATCAAATTTCTCGCCAGATATAACCTTGGATACATCATGTTTAGCCACCTTGAATGAAACCGACCGTCGGTGTCAGAGTTGGTGCCAAACTTACGCCCTTCGTCATCAATCTGCCCTGTGTATTCCAGATAGGTCTGAAGACTCTCAGAAAAATTATCAGGATAAATAAAATCGTTGCCGGTGTTATAGGGCGGGTCAATGTAAATCATCTTTACCTTGCCGAGATAGGACTTCTGCAACAGTTTCAGTGTTTCGAGATTGTCGCCCTCTATAATCAGGTTCTCGGTAGTATTAAAATTGATGCTCTCCTCTGGGCATGGTCGTAGAGTACCCATACTTGGTGCCTGAATAGTCTTGAAGCAATCTGCCTTACCGGGCCAGTTCATGCCATAGCGTTCTTTGCCGCCGTCAACAGCTTCACCGAGTGCCAGCTTCAGCCGCTCAAAGTCCAGCTTTCCGCCCTCGGTACGAACTTCAGGAAAAAGGCGCAGCAGTTCCTGCCGCTTATCTTCGGCTATGTCATGTGAAGTAATGTCGAGTTTTTCTGGTTGGTCTGTCATGGTTATGCCTCTCCACCTGCAAAGTTAATAATGGCTCTACAAAGACTGTTTAATGTTTGTGACCTGAGATTCTCATCGCTCGCAGCAGTAACCCAATCGGCTATAAACAGGTGGTTTTTATCAATCCCGGATTCTTGAGCGTAGTTCAGGCGGGCCGCTTCTGTTATTCGCGAATAATCAACAGCTGGAAAATCTGCTTTTACGGTTTTAGTAATATTAGTCTGCCAGATTGCATGATTATGACCCATTATGTTGCTGTCAGGAAAAGGGTTCTCATTGACACCAAGGAGACTCATTAAAGCACGGTTGTCTCGTTCGTGCTGCACCCGGTGTTCGGGTTTTTGAGTGTCAGTGTCAGCATCAAACACAATAAAAACCGGCAGCCCTAGTTCAACTGCCATTGCCAGCGGTTGTATGAGCTTGTCTTTTCCGTTCACAGGAATAAGATGGCATCCAAGACGCCTGAACTCTGGCCAAAGGCCAGACACATGCAATTCAGTAGTTATGTATGATATATCCTCAAGCCCCTCAACAAGTATCGGGGTGTGTGCAAAAAACATTTCCGCAATTCCTGGCTGCAGAGCTTGATGAATCTTGGCTACAAGCCCTCCTATTTGTCGTTGCTGGTCTTCTCTTGTAGCTTCTCGAATGCGGTTACATAGCTTCTGAAAAGTCAGGGAACTGATTGTTGAGCTTGTACCTTGTCCAGCGCGCCTGACGAGATTAACATTCTCGAAGCCATCGCCACTCACAAATAATGGGGAGTGTGTGGTAATGAGGATTTGATTGTTGCCCGTTGTCAATTCACAAAACACTTCAGCAAGGTGTCTTGCTTGGGGAGGATGCTGGTAAAGCTCAGGCTCTTCGCAACCTAAAATCAGAGTCGGTGCATCAGGTAACTCAGAACCGGCAAGTTCTTGTAGAAGCGCCAGCAGGTAAGAGCGTTGCAACCCATGCCCCATTCTCGACAAATTCCCGAGAAAATCACCTTCGCCGGTCTTAATTCCAGCAACTGGCTGTTGAAGCGTTACTGACTTGCTCGGGTCTGAAAGCCATTCCATGCCAAGTCTTACGTTTGGGTGTGCCCACGACTCAAGTCTTCTTTGCAGGGACTGAGAAATTTCGGTAAGGCTGGCTTGATTTCTGTCCAGCAGTTCACGGTATTTAACAAGGGTTTCAGACTTTAGTGCATCAAGTTCTGTTTCAAAGTTTGTACGTGCGCGGACAGCCCGAGCAATCAATTTTCCTAACGCAGTGTTCTTTGATTCCTGCCCTTCCTCGCCAGCATCTTTTACCGCCGGAACATAGACCCATTGAATAAAGGCTGCGAGTTTTCCGGTACTGTTCACTCCGTAGAAATTGTCCTCACTGGGAATTAAAATACACTGTTCAGGATGAGCTGCTTCATAAGCAATAAGTGCGTCTCTTTTATCGTCTTTTGTCTTTGCTGCCGGAAGTTCAGGAACTTGTTGCCGAAAGGCCTCGTAGATAGTAGTAAGGTCGGCAGCAGATGCTTTTGCTTTTTCTGCATCAAAAAAACGTCGAAATTCATTGATGCCCAGACGTTGCCCAAGGTGCTTGACTGTGCCGTGCCCACTAATTGGGTCAAAGGGGGCTTCCGCCGTGACAACAAGCTCATTTTGCCGGACATAAGCGGACAACTCCTCTTGTGCAACTTGACCCAGGTCGTCAAAGGTAACTGTTATTCGAATAGGGTTTGTTGTGTCCTTGCAGAAATAATCTTCATCAGAAAGTTTGCTGATGTCCGTAGATGAAGAGTTCTGCTCTCGAAAAAATACATTAAGCGCTGCCAGAACAGTTGACTTCCCTGCTCCGTTCGCGCCGACAAAACATGAATATCGGTTGAGGCTAATCGTCTCGTCTTTGAAACTCCTGAAATTCTCAAGCCTGATTGACTTTATCTTCATTTTTCCCCTCCAACAATGCATGTAATCACAAGAGTATTCCGGGTTATAACAAGCTCCATCTAAGTAAAAACAGCTCTTTCTGCTCAATCTGCTGCTCCAGCCGTTTGCCTATCTCGTCAAGCAAATCATCCTTCTGCCGTTCAATCTCTCTGCTGGCTAGGTCATAGGCGCGCCATGCCTCGTCCCGCTTCGACTCAAGAGTTCGCACGGCCCGTTGGCGCTCCAGCTTGTCCGGCAAAGTCGGTGCAGTACGTGCGCCTTTTCTCGCTTCTTTCAGCGCATCATCGAGGTCTGAAAGCTCAACCTTGAGCGATGTGCGCCGGTCTTCAGCCCATTTGTCCAGCTTGTCCATTTCGGCATCGAACCAGCTACCATTGCGCGCCGTCATCTCGTCAAGCAGCTCCTGCCGCCGCTGGGCCTGTTCAAGCTCAAGCTTTACAGTGATTGCTCTTATAGGCGTTGCGCATGTTTTTACCTGTTTTGCCGGTAAATCGAAAAATCTCCGACATTGCGCATCGTCCAAAGGGTCTCCGTCATCGGTTATGCCGCACAAAATAAGCTGGTCTTCGATTTCCAGGGCACTCATAGTCAACAGGGCACAAGTGAGCCATCCGGTCTTGCCCCGCAACGAGTTGAGGATGGCAATATTTTTGCCGCTGCTGCTTAGGTCGAAGATCACATGAGCGGGTGCCGGCGCCAATGCCATGCCTCGCTGGAGTACATGCTGAGCAAGGGGGTGCCCGACGCGGTAGGTGTTGGCGTCTTCAACCGCTTTCCCCATACGATAGGGGCCAGGGTGAATAATTTCGGTCGGGAATGGATTAGAGCTGAGGGTAAAGCTGAAATTCTGTTCCTGAAAACTGGCATGGTTGGCCAGTAGATAGCAGGTGAGCCGCCATAGCTGTTCGTTGAAGCGGTCAAGCAAATCATGGCTCTGAATTTTCACCTTCTCGACTACTTCTGAATCAAAATTATCGAGGAGCTTTTCGCGCGCGTCGCGCTGGCCAGCTATTATCTCCGTCTCCAGCTCGCGCTGCAGCTGGTCGAACTCAAACTGAATCTGCTCTGGTGTGCGGCACTGCTGATAGATAGCTGCAATGCGTTTCTCAAAATCGACGCCGGATTCCACAGCACCAAGAACCTCATCGCTGGCGCCAAACACGCCATTAAAGAGGCAGAACTTCTCGGCAAGCAACTCATACACCCGTATATCGGCCGCGTTGCTCTTGTTGATGAAGTTAACCACGACAACGTCGAAGCGCTGGCCGTACCGATGGCAGCGACCGATGCGCTGTTCAATGCGCTGCGGATTCCACGGCAAGTCATAATTAACAACCAGGTTGCAGAACTGCAGGTTGATGCCTTCAGCGGCCGCCTCGGTGGCAATAAGAATCGAGGCATTGTCACGGAAGTTTTCTACCAATGCCGCGCGCATGTCGGCGGTCGCAGAGCCAGAAATTCGGTCGGTTCCCTCGTGTTGCTTCAACCATTTTTTATAGATATCTTTCGAAACTGGGTCGTTATTGGTGCCGTTAAAGAGCATCACCTTACCGGCAAACTCGGTCTGATCCAGAATACGCACGAGATATTCTTGTGTGCGGCGCGACTCGGTGAAGATTATGGCTTTCTGTTGAAGCGTTGCTGCTCCTTGCTGCTTCTGGGCCTCAGTAGCTGCTTCAAACCCGCGCCGCAATGCAGTCAACAGAACATCACCCTTGGAGTTGCTGACAATAGAGTTAGCCAGCCGGTGAAACTCACGCAACTGCTCCATCTCTTCTTTCAGTTCACCTACCTGCTCCGGTGACAATCGAGCCTTTTCCGCTGGTGCGGCACCGTCGTCATCACCCTCCCACTCATCCGCCAACTCGTCGAGTTCTTCGATGTCTTGAGGCAAGTCATCCGGTACGGAGTCAACAGATGTCGCCGCCAACTCAGCCGCTTCCAGTTTTTTAACAAGCCCGTCGAGAGTTCCAGAAATTGCATAAGTTGATGATGCCAGGAGCTTACGCAATATCAGCGTCATGAGCTGGCGCTGGCTTGCGGGCAACGCATAAAGGGTAGGCTGTTGGAGATAGTCAGAGACAATGTCGTAAAGTCGCTGCTCATCGTCTGACGGTACAAACTCCTGCACCAGTGCATGACGGTTAGTATATTTGATGTATTCCAGTACCTGCCGCCGCAGGGTGCGCTTGCAGAGCGGCTTCAACCGCTCCTTAAGGTCGTCGAAATCAGTGTCATTGCCGAGCCGAGCGAATTTAGCCTTGTAGCTTTTAAAGTCACCAAAGGCAAAATCGTCAATAATGCTGACAAGGCCATACAGCTCTAAAAGCGAGTTTTGCAGTGGCGTTGCGGTCAACAGCACCTTGGGGAAGGGCGCGATGGCATTTTTAATGGCATTAGCAATCTTGCTGCTACTTTTGTAGACGTTGCGCAGCCGGTGCGCCTCGTCGATGACAACCAAATCCCATGGTGTCTGCCGAAGATACGGCTCTTTGGTGCGAGCGAACTGATATGAACAGAGGACTATACCGTCCTGATTAAAGGGGTTGAGGTTGCCGCCCTTGATAATCTCGTTAAAGCTTTTGTTTTCAAGAATGACAGAGGGAAGAAAAAACTTGTCAGCCATCTCCTGGCTCCACTGCTTGCGGAGGTTGGCCGGTGCGATTACCAACAGGCGCCGCTTGCGTTCGGCCCACTTTTGGGCAAGCAGCAGACCTGCTTCAATGGTTTTGCCGAGACCAACCTCATCAGCCAATATGGCGCCTTTTGAAAATGGGCTGCGAAACGCAAAGAGCGCCGCCTCTACCTGGTGCGGGTTGAGGTCTACCTGTGCGTCAGCCAGAACAGAAGCAAGTTTTTCGACACTATCTGATGAGCAGCGCTTTGTCAGTTCATGTGCATAATATGCTGCGTGGAAGTCAGTCAAACTCATTAAGGCAGCACCTTTAAGGTCTTAAATAAATAGATGTAAAACTACTATAAATAGGCGAAGTATACAAGCAAACAGCAGTAAATGACTTTATAATTATATGCCGGTTGACTATCGCTTAAAGTCTTTTGGCAGTGGCTGGCTTTTCAATAATCCGGTCGAAATAATCACTAGCGGCTGCATTATATATTTGATATATTCGCTGCCATGAAACAGCAGGCAATGTGGGGGGAATATGGCTAACATGCTTCGAAAACTTAACAATGGTCTTTCCAGTGATATTAGAATTCCACAAAAATATACATTATATTTCTTGTATATTTGTCTGATTTCCTTGGCAGTCACCCTTTTTATGGTCAAATTCAATTTAGGTCCAAAATACTATGTTGCAATTTCAATATTATTTACCATTTTATCTATCTCACTTGCAGCTGTTGCCTATGATTATGTTGTTTTGATTGCTTCTGTATGTTGTATGCATGGAATCTTAGCCCCAGTAAGCTATCTAATTAAAATACCATATGGCATTTCGGAATACTTTCAGACATGGGGAGTAGGTGTGTTTCTGCTGTTTTTTATTACGATATTAGCATGTGCTCAGCTAAAATTCGGTTCAGCTGATGCTAATACTCATGAGATACTAGAGGAAATCAGAAATAGATAGTGATAAGGATGAAATATGTCTTGGAAATGTGATGCTTGTGGTAACGACAACAGTGATAATAATGTCATAAGATGTGTCTGTGGTGCTGAAAATATATATCATATTGAAATTAAATGGCTATCCGTAAAAAGTCGTTGATTTGCGATTTTTGTTTGACGATGTAATTCAATACCTAAAACGTAAAAAGCCGTTGGCGGTCAACACATATTATGCTCATGTGATATCGTAATATGTCGTTGAGGCAATTTCATTCTATTCATAATAGTGTCTGTCGTTAATTGAGCGCCGTTCCAAATTACCGGAGCCGGCACATTATCTGCTTCAATGCCCACCATGAGCCCATAATGCTACCCTGCATCGATTTTTTTCGCCCCCTCAGTTGCGCCCCCCCCCCCCGATGGTATGATCTCACAAGTCATATTTGAACGTCGGATCAGCTGTTTTGCCAAGAAGAGAGACGCTCTGAAATACCACAAAGTTGACACACCAAATGGAGAGCCATATGACCACACCCGAACTTAAGAAAGCACGACATGAAAGGGAGTTGAGAATTCAGCGGCAAATATCTTTTGCCTCAGGACTTTTCGAGGGAGACGTCTCGATACGCACCTTGCTGGAGTCGCTCATCGAAGGGGTTGTCGTCATCGACGAGTCCGGGACCATATTGCTGATGAATACCGCTGCCGTGCAAATGTTCGGCTATCGGGAAAAAGAGCTGATCGGTAAGCCACAAGCAGTTCTTATTCCTGAACGCTTCCGCAAAAGTATTGAAGAGCGCCAGGCGGGTTACTTTGCTGTGCCCAGAACCGGGCCAATAAAAGAACACATTGCCCTTTCCTGTCTTCACAAGGATGGAAGAGAGCTTTACGTGGAAATCAACTTGAGCTTTATTGAAACCACCAACGGCGTTCTCGTTATAAGTCTGATAAGCGACATAACACTCCGCAAGCAGTTGGAAGCAGAAATCCAGAATGCCAGGGAATATGCCGAGAACATCGTCGAAACCGTACGCGAGCCGATGGTGGTGCTGAATTCGGACTTGAAGATTCTCACCGCCAACCACAGCTTCTACGATGCCTTCAAGGTAACGCCCGAAGCAACAATCGGGAATTTCATCTACGACCTCGGTAACCGGCAATGGGACATTCCCAAGCTGCGGGTGCTCTTTGAGGAGATCCTCCCCCATGATACGGTGTTCAACGGCTATGAAGTCGAGCATGATTTTCAGGATATCGGCCGCAAGATCATTCTGCTCAACGCCCGGCAGATTTTCAGGAAAGATATCGGCTCACACATCATCCTTCTGGCCATGGAAGACATTACCGAACGCAAGCAGGCGGAGGAGGAAATCGAGAGGGTGAACACCGAGCTTGAGGCGGCCAACCTGGAACTGGAGGCATTCAATTACACCGTAGCCCACGATCTTCGAAATCCATTGAATGTTATCAGCAGCTACTGCCAGATGATCAAGGAGTTTTACGGAGACAAACTCGACGAGAAGTGCCTTCATTACATCCAACAGGCCTACGAAGGCACCCTGCGCATGAGCCAGCTTATTGAGGCGCTACTTAATTCCTCCCGGCTGGCGCATGTCGAACTGAACCGGGACAGAGTCGATCTCAGCAGCATTTTTAAAGAGATAGCCACGGAACTGAAGGGAACGGAGTCCGCGCGCCGGGTCGAGATCCGGATTGCCGATGGGATAATTGCCGATGGGGATGCAAACCTGCTGCGGGTTGTCTTGGACAATCTTCTCTGTAACGCCTGGAAGTTTACTGCCACGCGGGAGCAAGGGCTCATCGAGTTCGGCGCAACTGAGATCGGCGGCAAGCCGGTCTATTTCGTCCAGGATAACGGACACGGCTTTGACATGGCGGATGCAGACAAGCTCTTTGCCCCATTCCAGCGACTCCCCGGTGCCGAAGAATACCTGGGTTTCGGCATCGGCCTGGCCACGGTGGAGCGAATCATCCGCCGCCATGGCGGCAGGGTGTGGGCCGAAGGTGAACCGGGCAAGGGAGCGATCTTTTACTTCACCCTTGCAGCGGATTGAGTTCCAACCTGAACCTGAATCAGCGGAGAATGAAACCATGAAAATTCTGATAGCGGAAGACGAGCCCGCGTTTCGACGCCTTCTTGAAGAGATACTGGTCAAGTGGGGATACGAGGTGGTCGTTGCGCGCGATGGCAACGAGGCATATCAGGTTCTGCTGTCGGAAGATGCACCGAAACTTGCGATCCTTGACTGGAAGATGCCGGGCATGGAGGGGGTAGAGATTTGCCGGAAAATCAGGAGAGATGCGGGAGAGTTTTATACTTACATAATTCTTCTGACGTCGCAGCAGAGAGACGAGGATCTCGTCATCGGCATGGAAGCCGGAGCGGATGACTACATTATCAAGCCATTCAAGCACAACGAATTGAAGGTTCGCCTTCGCGCCGGCAGGCGGATCATCGAACTGCAGGATGAACTGTTGGCGGCCCACAAAATCCTATATGCAAAGGCCACCCACGATTCACTTACCGGCTTGTTGAACCATGAAGAGATCCTCAGCATTCTGGACAAGGAGCTGGCCAGGTCCGGGCGAGACGGGGTTTGTGCCAGCGTAATCATGGTAGATATCGATCATTTCAAAATGGTAAATGACACATACGGGCATCTCGCGGGAGACGCAGTGCTCCGAATAACCGCCGAAAAAATGTATTCCATGGAGCGATCATACGATTCCATCGGGCGTTACGGCGGCGAGGAGTTCCTGATTGTCCTCCCCGAGTGTTGCCTGGAGTGTGCTGTCGCTTTCGCGGAAAGACTCCGTTCCTGCATAAGCCAGGATAGCATGGATACATCGGAGGGGCTGATACCGGTCACCATCAGTCTCGGGGTGGCTGTAAGCGGCAAGGAGGGGAGACAGGATGGGCACTCCCTTGTCAAGGCTGCCGACGCAGCCCTTTACAAGGCCAAGGAGAATGGGCGCAATCGTGTTGAAGTGGCTGCATAGTGGATGCTTTAATGGGTTCTTTAGCCATTGTTTTATCTTGAAGACCTACGCTTAAAGGAAAAGACCGCCAAGTTTACATATAATCTGGAACGGTTGATGATTGAAGCTCTCGGCGATACATATGCCCGGAACCCAAATAAGCAGTGGTGTTTTTTATAATTGATTCCTAATATGCACTATGTATCAAATAAAAACGCCGCTTACCTGCACTTAGGCGGATAAGCGGCGTTGACATTCTTTATGCAACATTCCAGAAGGAGGAAGCAAAACCTCAAATCGCGCGACGTTCCGATTATTTAAGCATTAAGCCATTCGGCTCGTTAGCCAGTTTGAAAGTACGATAAATTATGCAAAAAACATTTATGTAAACTGAGTTCAAATGTCAATATTTTTAATGTTCGTTTAAGTTGGCTGAATTTGACAACTATTTATAGATGCTTATGATAGGAAGCTGTTGACATATCTTGCTGTCGCCGATATCAATTTAATATCTATTCCACACCCAACCGGGTGCCCCTTCCAAATGCGCCAGACGCATATCCGCACGACAAGAGCGAAGCTCTGTCCAGAATATCCCCAATAGTAGTCAAAGCCTCACTTTTGTAATCAGCAGCCGTTTGCTGTGACGCCACCGTTATCAGCCGAGCTGGCTTTTTATCGCCTCTCTGCGTCTTCCTGGAAATCCCTGTTTTTGCGGCACCACCACGCTTTATCACCCTCATTGTTAATCAATTTTCCACACAATTCGCCAATCAGCAGGAACGCATTAACACGTCCGCAGGTCTAACAAAAATCAACCACACAAACAGAAAAGGAGAGAGCACATGACAATCGAGACCTTATTCGGAAAAGAAGAAACTACCAACAAGCCGAGAATAATCAGATTCAAACAGATTAAAGCTGTTTACGAAACTCTAACTGTCAGAGAGGAAATCACAAATTATCTGAAAACTGGACAACGCTACACAACACCGTCGCAGGTTTCAGATACGTTCCAGTTCCTGATGAAGGAAATCAAAGAAATGTTTATCACGCTTCATCTTGATGGCAAGAACAGAATTCTGGCATTGGACGTTGTTAGTATCGGCAGCCTTAATCAGTCGATTGTTCACCCGAGGTCCATTTTTTCGACAGCATGCCTGAGTTCAGCCTCATCAATTTTATGCTTGCATAACCATCCATCAGGAGACCCGACACCGAGCAGTGAGGATATTGCAATCACCCGACGGCTCAAAGAAGCGGGCGAAATCATGGGCATCAAGATTTTAGACCACATCATAATCGGTAACGGTGAGTACCTGAGTTTTGTCGAACGAGGGTTGTTATAACTTAAAAGGAGAGTGCCATGAAAACGAAGAACTCTGACACCAAGGCCAACGTGGCGGACATTATTACCAACATCATCATCGAAAAACTGGAGGCTGGCTGCATCCCCTGGCGTAAACCGTGGAACGGTAGCGCTGCGGCACCGAAAAACATTGTTACTGGCAAACCGTATCGCGGCATCAATGCATTTTTGCTTGGCTGCACTGGCGGAACATGGTTCGCCACATACCGGCAAATTCAAGAAAAAGGCGGTAATGTTAATGCCGGCGCCAAGTCGCTGCCGGTAGTGTTCTGGTCAATCAAAGAAGTCGCCGACCGCACCACTGGTGATGAAAAAACCATCCCAGTACTTCGTTATTATCGCGTTTTTTCTCTCGATGATGTCAGCGGAATAGAGCTGCCGGCCGTAACCGAAATAACCAGGCAGTTTTCACCGATTGAAGCCGCCGAGCGCGTTATAGAAAATATGCCGCAGCGGCCGGAAATCAAGTTCGGCGAAGCCAGGGCATATTACTCGCCATCACTGGATTACATTAATATGCCGCGGCATGAATTGTTTCACAGTGACGAAGAATTCTATCAGACGTTGCTACACGAATGTGGTCACGCCACTGGCCACAGTAGCAGATTGAGTCGCGCTACTGTCACAAAATCTGCGTATTACGGGAGTAGCGACTATGGCATGGAAGAGCTTGTAGCAGAAACCTGCGCAGCCTTCGTTATGTCTGAAATCGGTCTTGTCAATGCGACTATTGACAACAGCGCAGCGTATATAAAAGGGTGGCTTGCCGCCCTCAAGTCTAAGGATAATCGCGGCATGATTATTCATGCCGCTGCCGCCGGACAGCGCGCCGCCGATTTCATCTTGAATCGGCGCGAGTCTGACGGCAGCTAATATGCGTAACTGTGCCGGGGGAGTCTTTTCTCCACCCGGCACTCTGTTACCACAGCAGTGCATTTTTGTGGCCCGTCTCTGTCTAAAGTTGAGTATGCGCGGCTAGCGCTACGAGGCAAGAGATAGAGACGGGCACTGCGCCTGGTCTGTGATGCCGCGTTTTATCCGGCTTCACACAAGTTGAATTTTGCGGTAGAGCAGCGACAACCGCAAGAGTAGAAACACTAAAAAGTAATATACCTCCATCATGTGATGGCGCGGGCATGCGACAAAAAAGCATGCTAATCAGGTCACCAGACGACCCTATGCAGGGTTCCATGCGATGCCAACGGCAAGACATGGAAATAACGTCTGGTTGCGGAATGAACACCATTGTCAACAATGGCTGGGGTTAATCCTCCTTCTGCAAAAGTCTTATCAGACTTTCGACTTCATACACTTAACAAACTTTTCGCGCCGAGAACCCTTCCATGTGAGCCGTTGTTGACGGCTGACGTGGGAGTGGGAATCAAATATGTCGGAGGTACAATATGGGTAGGAAAAAATGCAATTCTGTAACAGTAGGACGAAAAATGACGAAGGTTGAGTGGGAAGCGGTGTTTGTACCAGGGCTATTGCTCAAAAGGTCATCGCGGTCAGTAGATGAGATTCACAGATGTTTACGCAGGTTCGGCAGACGGATGGAAGAAGGCTATGGCCTTAACTCAATTACTGAGATTAGTAGTGAGCTAATTGAACTTTATTTTACCGAATTAGCTGGCCTGTCTGCCAGTCGTATTGCAGCACATGCAACGGCGTTACGCATTCTCTGCAAAATGATGGGGGTGCCAGAAATGGTTCCGACAAATTCCCAGTTAGGCTGTACTCGCATGAGTCAGAAACTGAATGCGTCAATACTTACGGTGGCAGATGATGACCAGAAAGAATAATGCTGCCAGTACTGCTAGTAAAAAAATGTGTAAAATTGAATATGAAGCACGCTCCATAGTAGGGAAACTCAGGCGTGGTGCATCGTTGACCGTCAAAGACAAGCTGCGTTGTATCGGTAATATTGGCCGGTGCATGCAGCGTTATGGGTTAAATTCAATTCGTCACATGAAACCGGCGCACGTTGCACGATATTTTGCTGAACTAAAAACGGCATCCGGCACGAGTCTCTCTGCTGGTCGTATGGCGAACCACGCAACTGCAATGCGGACGCTGTGCCGCGCAATAGGCAAACCGGATATAGTGCCGAGCAATTCGCAATTAGGTTGTGCGCGAAATATTGCGAATCGCACTAAACATGCTGATGAACGCGTCAATCTATCTAAAATGCAGGATGTAGCTGCAAAGCTCTCTGAGAACAACCGTCTGGCTTATTCTATGGCATTGCTTTTTGGCCTTCGCCAGAAAGAATCGGTCTTGTCCTGGAAAACAGTGACCAGTGACGGAGTTGAAAAACTTGTTGTTGAAGGGGCTAAAGGCAACAGACCACGCGAAATTCTGATTGAAAATGAGCAGCAGAGAGCCGCACTCAAGGCGAACCAGGAGTACCGAGCGAGCCATGAGGGCAAGCTTATCGACGAGGGCAAAAGTTTGAAACAGGGAATAAAGCAGCTTCAAAATGAATTGTCTTCAGCTGGCGCCACAAGAATAAGCGGTGCCAATATGCACACGCTCAGGAGAGAGTGGATTATTGAACGCTGCGAAAAGATACTGGCAGCGCCTGAAGATGCTAGAGATAAAATGATTGAGGAGCTGGTTTTCGAGACCGGCCATGGTCGTTTGGAAGTCATTGCTTGTTATACGGCGATGCTTAGTGGAAATTGATTAAATATAAAAAGGTGCCAACTCCGGTGGGAGGGGGGCACCTTTTTGTGTGGGCAGCTTAATTCTTGTCCAGCGGGTGCTGGGCCATCCACGCTTTTACTGAGTCTAGGTGGTACATGCGATTCCGTCCCATTACTTTGAAAGACGGAAATAGGCCCTTGTCACCCTGTTTCACCGCGTCATGGATTCGGCGCAGCACCCAGGCAGAATTTGCCGCTGACGACTTGGTGCCGCGTCCCACCATTTCAAGGAACTCTGCCTCTGTAATCATAGTTGTAGTCGCTGGCAATTGCTGTTGGCTCTTTGGGGTAGGAGCTAGTGCTTTTGCCTCAAGTTTGGAATAATAATCAATAATTTGTCGGTCCCTGAAACGCGTGACGCTCTGACGGTGCATTGAGTCCAGCATCTTAATCTTTTGCTTCTCAATAGTTTCAATTATTCCAGGCTGTTCAAGTGCCTTTAGAATTGCCTTTGTCTCAGGGGCGTTGGCGGCCTCATCAAATAATCGCTGCACTCCACGCCTTTTCTTTTTGTCGTCAGCCTTTGCCATAAGACGCCTCACACTATGTTCTTATAATGCTATCTATAAGTTATAGCAAAATAGGACGGTATAACATGTTGATTGGTCATGAATAGGTCATGAAAATCGCTTATTAATAAAAGCGGCTTGTGCAGATGTGCGCAAGCCGCCGTAATTGTTTGTAAATATTGTGCCTAAATTATCTACCACCCCTTCCTTAGGAGGGAAGTGCTCTATCCTGCTGAGCTACGGGGACATATATGAAATGCTGGAGTGGTATAGCAGAGATGGCGCTTCTGTTCAACCACTTTCCTTAAAAAGTGAGCAATGAAAAGACCTTGCCTTTCGGCAGCCGGTTACGGCCGTTCAGAAAATCCAGCTCGGCCATGAAACAGCACTCCACAATTTCGCCCCCCATGCTCTGGACCATATCGACTACGGCCTCCATGGTGCCGCCGGTGGCCAGCAGGTCATCGGCAATCAGGATGCGTTCGCCCGGCTTGATGGCGTCCTTGTGGATTTCCAGCGTGTCGGTGCCGTATTCCAGTTCGTATGTTTTGCTGAAGGTCTCGGAGGGGAGTTTCCCCGGTTTGCGGACCAGCACGATTCCGGCCCCCAGTTTGTACGCAAGTGCCGAGCCGATGATGAAGCCGCGCGCCTCGACTCCGACCACCTTGTCGATCCGTTTGCCGATGTAGCGGTGGGAAAGCAGGTCAACCATCTTCTGGTATGATTTCGCGTCCTGCAGCAGCGTGGTGATGTCCTTGAAGATGATGCCTTTTTTGGGAAAGTCGGGGATATCGCGGATGATGTCTTTCAGGTCGTCCATAGGGTGCTTCTCCTTGATGTTTTATTTTCTCGATGTTTGTTGCGCAGCACTTTTACGCAGCTTTTCAATGCATTTGGATTCAATCTGACGGATCCGTTCGCGGGTGACTCCGAACAGCTGGCCGATGGTGTCCAGCGTTTGAGGCTCCTTGTCGTCCAGGCCGAAACGAAGCGTCAGGATAGTTTTCTCGTTTTCAGAGAGCGAGTCGAAGTGTTCCGAGATCATTTCAAAAATATCGATATTCTCAAGCAATACGGATGGCGCTACCATGGAGCTGTCTTCGATGGTGTCGATCAGGGAATAATCGTTGTTGTCACCGATGGGGCTTTCTATGGAGCAGGTGCGCCGCAAAAGTGTCATCAGCCGGCGGACATATGGCTGCTTGGCATTCATGGCTTCGGCGACTTCCTGGACGCTGGGCTCGCGCTGCAGTTCCTGGGAAAGGCCGCGCGTGATTCGCAGCATGCGGTTGATGTCGTCGGAAACATGCACCGGCAGGCGGATTGTGCGGGACTGGTTGATCAGAGAGCGTTCTATGGCCTGGCGTATCCACCAGGTGGCGTAGGTCGAGAACCGGCATTCCTTGGCCAGGTTGAAGCGTTCGACCGCTTTGATCAGTCCCAGGTTGCCCTCCTCGATCAGGTCCAGAAAAGGCAGGCCGCGGTTTACATAGCGTTTGGCGATTTTTACCACCAGCCGCAGGTTGGACTCGATCATCTTGTCGCGGGCCGCTTTGTCACCTTTTTCGATCTTGCGGGCGAGCTCTTTTTCGGATTCTGCATTAAGCAGCGGAGTACGCTGGATGTCGCGCAGATAGATCTTTATCGCGTCGTCATAGCGCTCCAGCTCAACCAGGGGAATCTCGATTTCGGAGGCATCCTCGACGGGGGTGTCCTCTTCGGAAAACAGCAGCGGCTCTTCGATGTCGTCCAGTACAGCGACAGGAGTATCCAGCGAGATATCTTTTTCCGCGAAGCAGTCAGTAAGAAGATTGTCATCATGCATGATCCGGATGTTCTCCCGTTCCCATGGACTGTTAAATCTGCCACCCCTGTTTGCCGATCAGCGGCACAAAGCGGCAGGCTACCGAGGTGGTGCTTTCCAGTTCGCCCTGGTCGTTCTTGACTATTTTCAGAAGCTGCTGCTCGGACTCGTTACCCACCGGTATCACCAGCCGTCCGCCCGGAGCCAGCTGCTCCACCAGGATTCCCGGAACATCGGGAGCCCCGGCCGTGACGATGATGGCATCAAAGGGGGCTTCCTCTTCCCAGCCGATCTGGCTCCCCTCGTTGTCGTTTATCCGGAGCTGGACGTTGAACAGCCTGAGCGAATCCAGGCATTTCCTGGCGCGTAGCGCCAGCGGTCTGATGCGTTCGGCCGAGTAGACCCGGTCCGCCAATGTGGCCAGGATGGCGGTCTGATAGCCGGAACCGGTGCCGATTTCCAGAACTTTTTCAGTGCCGTTCAGTTCCAGCAGCTCCGTCATCAACGCCACCATGTAAGGCTGCGAGATGGTCTGCTTTTCGCCGATCGGAAGCGGGGAGTCGCTGTAGGCCTGCATCGCGAAGGCTTCCTGGACGAATATGTGGCGCGGAATCTTGAGCATGGCGTCAATAACGCTACGGCTGTTGACGCCGCGTGCCACGATCTGCTCCTGCACCATTTTTCTTCTGGCAATGTCAAAATTCATGTCTGGCCCCAAAAATGGCGGAACTATAGCAGAGGGGTGTTGAAAAGTCCAGATGCGTCAAAACGACCATCCGGCCAGAAGCTTCAGGGATTCATGGTTGGTGAGATCCAGGTGGAGCGGGGTGATTGACACGTGCTGTCGGTTAATGGCGTGAAAGTCGGTTCCGCTTTCGTCGTTGAAGTCCGGCTCTTCGCTGCCGATCCAGAAGTACTTGCGTCCGCGGGGATCGGTCTTGTCGACAATCTTGCCAACGAAGGAGCGTTTTCCCTGGCGGGTAATCATCGGTGTCAGCATGTTTGCAAGCGGCTGGTCGGGTATGTTCACATTCAGAAAGGTGTCGCTCGGCAAGCCGTTGGATATGACCTGTCTGGCCACGCGCAGTGCGATCCGGGCCGCATCGCTGAAGTTTTCGCTGTGGCTGAAGGTAGCCAGCGAGAAGGCGATGGCCGGTATGCCCATCAGGTTGGCCTCCATCGCGGCCGCCACGGTGCCGGAGTAGGTGACGTCGTCGCCCAGGTTGGGGCCGTGGTTGATGCCGGAGACCACCAGGTCCGGGGCATTCGGCAGCAGGTTGTGGATGCCCATGTTGACGCAGTCGGTGGGGGTGCCGTCCACCGCGTACCAGCCCTGGTGCAGCTCGAATACGCGCAGCGGAGAATGCAGGGTCAGCGAATGGCCGGCCGCGCTGCGCTCGCGGTCGGGTGCGACAACCGTTACCTGTCCCAGCTCTTTCATCGCTTCAGCCAGGGCCCGGATTCCGGGGACGTGGATGCCGTCGTCGTTGGTGACCATGATGTGCATTTTGTAAGTCCTCTGTTCATTAGTTAAGAGCAAACCTTTTATGGCAGAAAAACAGCACTAAATCAAGGCGGACAAGATGGAAGATTTTGTGTTTACAAAATAGTTCCAAGCCGTTACATTCATCAGCCAAACGTGGTTTTGATGTTCTCTCGCGGTTATAAAATTATCAGGAGGTAACGGTATGAAGGCAGTTCTGATGGAGGCTTTTGGTGGAGTGGATGTGCTCAAGGTGGGGGAAGCTCAGAAGCCGGTTCCGGGTGAGGGTCAGGTCTTGGTCAAGGTGTTTGCGACATCGATCAACCGTCCGGACCTGGTGCAGCGCGAAGGCAAGTATCCACCGCCGCCGGGTGATTCCGAAATCCTGGGGCTGGAAGTTGCCGGTGTCATCGAAGATCTGGGAGCCGGCGTCAGCGGCTGGCAGGTCGGCGAGCGGGTGATGACACTGGTCGGCGGCGGTGGTTACGCCGAGTTTGCCGTGGCCTATGCCGGCCACCTGATGAGAATCCCGGAGAGCATGAGCTTCGAGGAGGCGGCCTGTGTCTGCGAGTCGTACATCACCGCCTTTCTGAACGTATTCATGATCGGAGAATTCAAGGATGGCCAGAGCGCGATCCTGCACGGCGGCGGAGGCGGCGTCAACACCGCTGCCATCCAGCTCTGCCGGGCGCTTGCACCATCCGGCAAGCTGATTGTGACCGCATCTCCGGCCAAGATGGAGCGGGTCAGGGAGATCGGCGCCGATTTCCTGATCAACTTCCACGAAACTCCCGATTTCACCGAAGTCGTCAAGGAGTATACCGCCAAGAAGGGTGTGGACCTGATTCTGGACCATGTGGGCGCCAAGTACCTGGCTCCCAACATGAACTCGCTGGGGTACAAGGGGCGGTTGGTGGTTATTGGTGTGATCAGTGGCATCAAGGCCGAACTTAACCTGGCGCTGATGATGGTTAAGCGCCAGCAGATCATCGGCAGCGTGCTCCGTTCCCGTCCGGTGCCGGAAAAAGCCGAGATCGTGGCCGAATTTACCCGTCGTGCCCTGCCGAAGTTTGCCGACCGGAGCATTGTGCCGATCATCGAAAAGGTCTTCACGATCGATCAGGTGGCCGAGGCGCACCGCATGATGGAAGAGGACAAGCATTTCGGCAAGATTGTGCTGAGGATCCAGTAGTCAGCGGCAATCCGAAACGGTTTTCAACAAAAAAAGGGGTGCGTCTCGCGAGACGCACCACTTTTTTTGTTTTCAGAAATCTCCGATTTCAGGGTTTAAGGGTCTTGTCCCCCGCTTTCCAGTTGAGCGGGCAGAGTTCCTCGGTCTGGAGTGCCGTCAACACCCTCAGGGTTTCTTCGATGCTGCGTCCGACCTTGTCGTTGTGGATCAGCATGTGCTGGAGCACCCCTTTGGGATCGATGATGAAGAGTCCCCGGCGTGCGCTGCCTTGAACCGTATCCAGTACCCCGTAGGCTTTGGCGGTCTGTTTGCTGAAATCGGACAAAAGCGGGAACCCCAGTTTGTCCAGCGCCCCGCTTCTGATCCAGGCCAGGTGGGAAAACTTGCTGTCCACCGATACAGCCAAAACTTCGGTGTTGAGTCTGGTGAAATCCGGCAGCGATTTGTTGAAGCCGTTGATCTCGGTCGGGCAGACGAAGGTGAAGTCGCCGGGGTAGAAGAAAAGCACCACCCACTTTCCCCGGTAGTCGCTCAGGCTGATTTTCTTGAATTCCTGGTTGACAACCGCATCAAGAGTGAAGTCCGGCGCCGGTGTGCCGATCTCTGCCCCGGAGACGGAAGCCGTGCTTGACGCTATCACGTTGTTCCGGATTTCAGCACTGCCCGGAGATGTGGCCGCTATTCCTGTCGCCGGACAGATGATGCTCGCAGTCAGCAACAATAAAAATGTGATATTTTTCATATTGTTCCCTCCGAAAGTTGCTCTTCTTTTAATAGTTCTACTTTAGCCCAGCTATGAACTGTTGGCAATCGTTCGAAAATGAAGTTTAAATTTTTCTCGTACTATGATACACAAGCAGAATTGTATACAGAGTCAGGCAGGATACAAAACTAATTATTTTGGAGGATTGGTAATGTCAGAACAGAATCCGCAGGTCATGCTGGAAACTTCCATGGGGAATATCAAAATTGAACTTTTCAAGGAGAAGGCGCCGCTCACGGTTAAAAACTTTCTCTCCTACGTTAAGGATGGCCATTATGACGGCTTGATCTTCCATCGCGTCATCAAGGATTTCATGATTCAGGGCGGCGGTATGAACGAGAATCTGGAGACGAAAAAAACCAAGTTCGCCATCAAAAACGAGGCCACCAACGGCCTGAAAAACACGCGCGGCACACTGGCCATGGCCCGTACCGCGGTGGTTGACTCGGCTACCTGCCAGTTTTTTATCAATACCGTGGATAACGCCTTTCTCGATCACCAGGGCAAGCATCAGGACCGTTTTGGGTATTGCGTCTTCGGACAGGTTCTGGACGGCATGGACGTCGTAGATCAGATCCGGGCGGTCAAGACCGGCAATAAGAACGGACATTCGGATGTTCCCGTTGAACCGGTAATCATAAAATCAGCCAAGCTGATAGAACAGGAGGCGTAACCATGAACAACGATCAAGTTTGCTATACCTTTGATGCCGCGGTGGAGATGGCCATCAAGATGGAAGAAGAGGGCTTTCGCACATACCTGTCCGCTATCCGCATGCTGACCAATAAAGGCGCCAGGGAGCTGTTGCGTGATAACGCACTGGACGAGCTTAATCACAAGCATCAGCTGGAAAAGGCGCTGCTGGACGGGCGCATGGAAGGCAGTGACGTCCTTGAACAGACGATTCCCACCATGCGCCTGGATTACGTTTTCAAGAAGCAGGAGCTGGGACCGCAGTCGGGTGTGCGCGAAGCGATGGTTTATGCCATCCACCTTGAAAAAGGGGCAGTGGATTTTTACGGAAAGGTTTCGGATGGCTGCGCAGGCGCACCAATGGGGAAATTGTTCGCACAGCTGCACAAGGAAGAAAGCCGCCATCTGCAGGCTCTTGAGGACCTCTACGAGCAGCACTTCATGACCGAGAACTGAAATACATAGGCGGCTGTTGCTTGTAATACCGTCTGTAGTCGGATCGTTTTAGAACTGGCCGGCCGTCTCCATATGATTTTAATTTGGGACGGTACGGCCAGTTCCGTCTAGGCGATTGGAGTCACCGGCGTCTTTGAAACGGTGCCTCCGGCAGGTTTCGGTCCGGGAACATTTCTGCCAGCGGAGTTTGTATGAATTATGCCAAGGTTGTAATTTTTGCGGTGGCCGTGCTCGCCATTGCGCTCTTCTTTTATTTTGATTTGCAGCGGTTTCTGACCCTGGAAACCCTCAAGGCCAACCATCAGGCGCTGCTCCGTTATAATGAGGCTCATACGGCAGGTATGGCGGTAGGCTTCATGGCGCTGTACATACTCCAGACTGCGCTGTCGCTTCCGGGCGCGGCCATCATGTCGCTGGCGGCCGGCGCTATTTTCGGAGTCGTGATGGGGACTGTCTATGCGATGATTGCCGCCACGATCGGAGCGGTGCTGGCTTTCCTGGTAACGCGCTATCTGCTGCGGGATACGGTGATTTCAAGATTCGGCGGGAAACTGGAAACATTGAACCGTGAACTTGAACAGCGCGGCTTCAACTACCTGCTGTTTCTGCGGCTCGTGCCGATATTCCCGTTTTTTCTGATCAATCTGGCCGCCGGTTTGACCAGACTGCCGCTACGGACTTTCGTGCTGGGCACGGCGATAGGCATCATCCCGGGAGGATTCGTCTATGTCAATGCCGGCGCCAGCCTGGCAACCATCACTTCTCTTTCAGGCATCGCCTCGCCGCGCGTGCTCGGTTCATTTGCTCTTCTGGGATTTTTTGCGTTGTTGCCGGTGCTCTATTCCAAGTTCAGGGGTGAGCGCGGCAAGTGCTGAGATTCTGATCTCAGTGGCATGATTCAAAAAAGTCCGTTTACCAGGCCATAAACCAGGTAAACGGACTTTTTGATTAACAACCCGCTTTTGTCAGGCTAATTGAAATTGATTCTGAGGGCATTCGGCCTGTTGGTGATGGTATATTTCGGGAAAGCGGCTGCCGAAGCGTCAAGTACGACCCTCACGCGTGTCTTGTATATTCCGACTCTTGCCCTGGTAATCCCGAATTTTTTTATCGGTACCTGTTTGGCTTTCAGAGAGCTTCTGGCGCCGGGTATGTCGATGGAGACCCGCTCCGGTTTTGACAGCGTGATGATCTTGTAATCGCCAACCGTGCCATCGGTCCGGATGTCGATGTACGAATCTCCGGTCACGATATTGTTGATGGTTACAGCGCCAGACCTGGCCGGGGTGTCCGGTACGACAGGTTCCAGCTTTTTCGAGCGGGCGGGCGGGGGGAGTGTCGGCATGGCTGCGGCGCTTGTGGTTGCGGGCGGTTCGTCAAGTCCCAGCGGGTCCTCCTCTTTTACTTCCTTAAGCGGAGGTTGCGCTTGAGGGGCCGGCTTGTTTTCGGCTACCGCTTGCTTCTGTTCTATCGGCGCGGACGCAGGCTCGGAAGCTTGCAGCTGCTTGGCGTCCTGTGCCGCAGCGGCCGGCGCGGGCTTGGCCGCGGAACCGATGAATGTTGCCGTCAACTGCTTGCGGTCGGGACTTGCCGAAACGGAAATATCCGCCTGGCTCGTAAGATTGAATATGACCCGGCTGGCCGGCATACCTGAAATTTGAGCATTGTCCACGCTGATGCTGGATATGATTCCCTTGTTGACGATGATAAGCGCTTCGATTTTCTCGGGATTGACATCGGCTATATCTACCACGGCCCGCGCTTCACCCGGAATCTTGTAATAGGTAAATGTCATCGGGATATCAGCGCTGATTTCAACTGAAACATCAGTCCCTGAAACGACGGGCTTGACGTCAAGCAGTTCCGCCGCCTGAACTGTCGCAAAGATGCATACAGACAGGGCAAGTGACATCATGGTCAAGCTGATTTTATTCATTTTGAAACCCCCTTGAATCTTATTCACTATGTCGAAATTTCACGAATGTGTTATATCACATCACATAAGTATTTCACGAATAAATTGAAACATCATTCTGGAGAGCCGACAATTTTGACCGACGGAAACTCTGCCGCCAATACGCTTAAACCGATTTTCATACTGTGCCTAATCGTTTCAGTCGGTCTGCACCTGGTTTCCGTACTGTTTCTCGCCTACATCTGGACCGCCCCGGCCGCTGTAAAAACCGCAAGTTATCTGGAAATGCGTGATCTCGTATCAACCCCGGCCGACTCGCCAACCGCGATCATGTCCCAACCCGCCGCCGATTCTCCTGTTCCCGAACAGCAACGGACGCCCCCCGAACCCGGTCAGGAAAAACAGCCTGAAACAGCCACTTCCGATAATGAAGCTGCACCCGCTCCGGATATCGGCTCAACACCGCTCGGCCTGGGCATGTCCCATGGTTTTGTAAGTTCTCTTGGTGATGGAGCTACCCTGCGCGCGGATATCCGTGATTATTATCTGTTGCTGGTTGAGAGGATCAACAAACAGTGGTGGGAGAAGGCCGGGACATTGAAGGAAGCGGTACGTCAGGATGGATCGGCGATTTTGGTGATTCTGCGGGATGGAACTCTTGTTGACAGGCGGATTAACAGGGGGACCGGCTCGATCGAAGCAGACCGGGCCTTGCTGGAGTCCATCGACAAGTCCGCTCCGATGCCGCCGCTTCCGGAGAGTTATGAAAGGGACGTGTTTACCGCTCCGCTCAAGATCACGGCGCCGCTGCAGCTCTTTCGTTCCGCACACTGACACCTTGGCGGAAGAGATTCTCCCATTTTTTTGACGGGAGAATGATGATGGCGAACATTTGATCGGATGTTTGGAGAGAGGCTACTTAAGACCAAAATCTTTCAGGTCGTCATCGGAGAAATCCAGTGAGCTCTCAAGGTTTGCGGCATTGAGGCGGGAACTGACGTCCCGGAAACCGGGGTTGCTGGAATCTATGTCATTCAGCATTTGAGTGGCCTGATCGGTTTTTCCGGCGCATTCATAGGTAAGAACCAGCTCATATTTTACCGCACTGGAATCTTCCAGGCTCAAGCCGGGCTTCAAGAGGGCGTTCAGCATACTTTCCGCAGTGTCGTATTCGCCGCGATCGCGCAGGCATGCCCCCTGCAGGATCAAACACTCAAACCTGCGGGAAGCGTCCAGTGAAGCCTGGCGGAACTCGTTGATAGCTTCGTCGTACAATCCCATTTCCTTGAACGCCAGTCCAAGATCAAAATGCGACTGGGCGTCCGAATTATCCATCTCGTTGCCGAAACGGACGCCGCGCGGAGAGGTTGTGATGCTGTCGAACAACCCGCCAACCGAGTCGAGCCAGTCGCCGGCGATTACGTCATCGGCTGTTTCCGGTGCTGTTTGTGTGGGATTGGAGTCGTCGTCGATATCGAGTTCAATCTCTATTTCAATATCACCGGCAGAGCTTTCCTCCAATCCTGGTATCTCCGGTCCGGCGAAAGCATCACTGAAAACATCAATAGCCGGATCGTCCGCTTCAGCTGTTTGACCCTGTTCCGGTATGGATGGAATAGGCGAAGCTGATACTTGGGATACAATATTGCCGGTGGTTTCAAAAAAACTTGGAACCGGTTCAGGTGGGGACGTGACTGTTTTATTGTTGCCGGTAAGGTTTATCAGCGATTGCAGTTTGGAAGTCAGTGTTTCAACGTTGCCAACTTTACCGGCGGCTCTGGCGATCCTGATCATCCCCTCAATTATCTTGATATTTATCGGATCAATATTGTTCAGCGTTTGATAAATCTTGTCCAGTTCATCCAGGAACCCGGCTGAAATCAGGGACGACTCGTAGCGCTCCAGTTGTTCCATTGCAGCCGGAAGGTTTCCTTCCGCCGCATGACAGGAGATTATGCCCGCCATTGGAACCGGGTCGGTTGGGAAAAACTTGAAATAGTGCTGATAAGCCGCCCTGATTTTTTGCGGTTGGTCCAGCTGCCGGTAGGCTTCCACAACCAGATCCCAGGCGCGCTTGTCGTTCGGGTGGTTCCGCAGGTGTCCCTGCAGACCGTTCATGATGCTGGCTGCATTACCGCTTGCTATCTGTTCGGAAAAAACCTCCAGTACAAACTCGGTCTTTTCCGGGAACAGCTGTTGGATACGGGTGTTAAGTCTGGAAAGCGTGGCGTTTTCACCGCGTTCCTGCAGTATACTGGCGGTTTTGGAAAACAGGGCGTAGGATTCGTCCTTTTTGTTGTTCTGGAAGAAGGCTTCCGCCAGCTTGATCTTGATCGGCACGTTGCCTGGATCAACCGCCTGCATTTTATCGAGTATCTTGAGGGCGTCGGCGCTATTGCCTGATTTTTCATAATAATCGAAGACCAGCTTGTATTCCGAAAGGGCATTGGCGGTCAGGCCATGTTTTTCGTTCAGTTCGGCGAGTGTGAGCGAGATCAGGTAATCCGAGGGGAAAAGTTTCTGCAACTGCTTGTAGACCGCAATTGCCTTGAGATAAAAACCGTTCTTGGAAAAGTACTTGCCTATGGCTTCAAACTCTTTGCGGGCGTCATCAAGACGACCGGCCTTGATCAGGAGTTCGGCAAACTTCTGTTTCAGGTTTATTGCCGAAGGGTCCAGGGCCAGGATCTGCTCGTACAGCTTGACCGCTTTGTCAAACTGGCCGCGCAGTACGAGCTTCTGTGCTTCTTCGATCAGCTTGTCTTTTTTCGAGCTTACTGCCATCTACATCCCCATGCTGAGATCAGCCGCTACAAAGAGCCGGAAAATGGCGGCCAAAGTTGTAAAAAACTACTTTAACAGGTGGTGCTTGTCAAGCTTAATATCTTGGTAATGCTAGTATAATTGACAGGTTGCATAGCTCCATTTTGCTTTGACATGATAACTAAAATACTTTACGGTAACCCAATCCTGGTTTGTCAGTAAATTGTTGGCTCACTTTGGCCCGACTGGTTCAGGAAAACGCAATTATACCGGAGGCTGAGGAAATGCATTTCCTGCCCAAAGCAAACCCGCTCTACGAAAAGATCTCCGCCACAAAGGTCGTTGTTCCGGATGTACTGGAAAAGCTTGGAAAGGGCGGTTTTACCGGCTACCTCAGTTATTCCGCTCCCGGTTTCGAATCTTACTGCATATTTGCCAAAGGTAAACTTCTGTGCGCCGTCAGTAGTGAGGTGGGGCGCGATAAAAGCGGATTTGAAGCGATTGTGGCGATGTTCGACAAGGTGTTCATCCTGGGGGGCGAGATCAATGTCTACCGTATGACCTCCGATCTGGCCATGTGTGCCCATGCTCTGGTGGCGGGCACGCGGCTGTTTAAGGGGGACGAGGTGCGCCAGGTCGATATCAAGGGCGTGCTTGCCCGTCTGAAAGCGCAGGGACATAACGGAGTGGTGCACTTTTACACGCCGGAACGTTATGCCATGATGTTTTACAAGGACGGCCTGCCGATCGGTTTCTACCATGACGGCGCGACCTGCATAGAATCCCAGCCCGATGAATCACGCAAGGTGGCGGCTCTGCCTGGCGCGAAGATCGATATCTGCGGGACCAAGCCGATAGAAGAGTTGCTGCGCTATGATCTGCTCCAGATGGTGAACCTGGCCAAGTTGTGGGAAGCAGCCCAGCTTCGCAATGCCGCGCCGCGACAGATGGAACAGCCGCTTCCAGGCGGTGACGTGGACGATGCTAAAATGGCCGAACTGGTTGACGATCTTCAGGAATTGGCGAGCGCTTACCTGTCCAGGGCCGGTCGGGAAATCATCGAAAAACGGCTGAGGGATGGCGGCGGCCCGCGGTTGCTGATGGATGAAGGCAGATTTGAAAACTTCATGTCCCTGGTGGAGTCCGATGCCAGGGCGGTTGACGGTGATGCCAGGATCGACGAGATGATGGATCTGATGAGGTCGGAGGTTGCCGGCAGACTGGCTGTCTAGCATGTCCGGTTGCCGGAGCTGACTGTGCATATTCAGCAGATCCTCAAGCAATACCTTGAACTCCATGGTTACTGGGTCCTGTTTGTCGGAACGTTTCTGGAGGGGGAAGCGATCCTGCTGATGGCCGGTTTTCTGGCCTTCCGGGGATACCTGGACATCAGCGCAGTGGTCCTGACGGCCTGGGTGGGAGCTTTTCTGGGCGACCAGTTCTATTTCTACCTCGGCCGACAGAAGGGCAGGGCGCTGCTTAAACGCTTTCACTCGATTGCCCGCAAGTTTCGGGCCGCTTTGAAGCTGATCGAAAAGTATGGCGTGTATGTAGCATTCATCTCCAGATATACCTATGGTTTCAGAATCATTCTGCCCATAATTCTGGGCATCACCAAGCTTGCTCCGCGCACTTTTCTCTGGATTAATCTGGTAAGCGCACTTACCTGGGCGGTCGTGTTTGCCATGGGGGGCTACCTGTTCGGAAAAAGCGCCTCGCTGTTCCTGGACAATATCAGTAACTACGAACATTATCTTGCATTGGCGTTGCTGGGCATAATTGCATCGATCTGGCTCATTCACATATATCACGCCTGGAAAATGAAAAAACCGGCCAGGGACCGCCTGGCCCGTATCCGGGCAATCCGTGACTCACGAAGGACAATGACTTGAATTCCGATATCTGCATTATACTTGTAGAACCCCAGTCGCCCGGAAACATAGGCATGGCCTGCCGTGCCATGAAAAACATGGGCTTCACGCAACTGCGCCTGGTGAAGGGGTGCGACCGTTTCCATCCCGAATCACTGAAATTCGCCGTTGCCGCCAGGGATGTTCTGGAAACGGCCCAGCTCTTTCCGGACCTGGCCTCGGCCCTGTCCGACTGCAGTTTGTCGGTCGGCACCACCCGCCGGCACGGCAAGTACCGCCAGGAGATCCTGACGCCGCCGGAGGTGGCGCTCCGTTTCAGGGAGTCGGCGACGGATGATTGCCGGGCGGCGCTGGTTTTCGGTCGTGAGGACAACGGCCTGACCACGGAAGAGCTCTCCCTCTGCCGCTGGCATGCCACCATCCCGACTTCGGCCGAGTACGGCTCGCTGAACCTGGCCCAATCGGTGCTGCTGTTCTGTTATGAACTGGGCAAGGCCGGCGATTCTCCCGGCGGTGGCCGTCCTCTGGATCTGGCGACTTCCGGAGAGATGGAAACTCTCTTCACGCATATGCATGCCAGTCTGAACAGGATCGGCTTTTTGAATGAACAGAATCCGGATCACATCATGCGTTCGCTGCGTCGCATTTTTTTCAGATCCAGCCTGGACAGCCGTGAAGTCACGGTTCTGCGCGGCATGCTGACCCAGATCGACTGGGCCAGTTCCGGTTTTGACGGCAGGAAGAGATCGTGAGCCCGACAACCATCGGCCTTGTTGCCGGCACTCTCACCAGTCTGGCTGCTATTCCCCAGGTGGTTAAAACCCTGAGAAGCCGCCATGTACGGGATATTTCGGTCTGGCAGCCGCTCCTGCTCTCGATTGGTGTTGCGCTTTGGATGATTTACGGTATCCTTATCGGCGACCTGCCGCTGATCGTCGCCAATATTACACCGCTGGTATGCAATCTGCTGCTGACCGGCATGAAGATCTATTACGGTAAAAACGACTGCGCTGTCTGAATTCAACCAATACACCAAGATGCAAGGGAGGAACATTATGAAACGTTTTATCAACCTACTCTCAACTGTGCTGCTGCTGGCCCTGCTGTCCGGTTGCGGCTACAACACGATGCAGGCCAACGAGGAAGCGGTGATCGCAGCCTGGGGCAATGTGGAGTCGTCCTACCAGAGGCGCGCCGACCTGATTCCCAACCTGGTCGAGGTCGTCAAGGGCTATGCCAAGCATGAAGCCGATACGCTCAAAGCGGTCACCGAAGCCAGGGCCAAGGTCGGGTCGATGCAGGTCAGCAAGGACGTGCTCAACAATCCCGAGAGCCTGAACAAGTTCCAGCAGGCCCAGGGCGAGCTCTCCGGCGCGCTTTCGCGGCTGATGGTGGTGGTTGAGAAGTATCCGGACCTGAAGGCCAACCAGAATTTCATGGATCTGCAAAAACAGCTGGAAGGCACCGAGAACCGCATCAACGTGGCTCGTGAGCGCTATAACAAGTCGGTGCAGGTGTTCAACACCAGCATCCGCACCTTCCCCAATTCGCTGACCAATTCGATGCTGCTGCACCTGCAGCGTAAAGAGGCCTTCAAAGCCGAGGAAGGCGCCAAGGTAGCGCCCAAGGTCAAGTTCTGACCTGAACGGATATGAAACAGATAATCCTGTTGATAACGCTGCTGCTCTTTCCGCTCCAACTGCTGGCGCTGGATGCTCCTGTGCTGACCGGCCGGGTCAACGACCTGGCCGGAATGCTCTCGTCCGAAACGAGACAGCAACTGGAACAGAAGCTGGCCGCATTCGAGCGCGACACCTCCAACCAGGTTGCGGTGCTTACTGTGCCGTCACTGCAGGGGGATGACATTGACCAGTTCTCGATCCGGATAGCAGAGTCCTGGAGGCTTGGCCAGACCGGGCGGGACAACGGGGTGCTGTTGATCCTGGCCCAGGCCGAACGCAAGGTGCGCATCGAGGTCGGCATGGGGTTGCAGGGTGTGCTCCCTGACATAACCGCCGGCAGGATCATCAGGGAAACCATGCGCCCCTACCTGAAGTCGGGTAACTTTGACCAGGGCATCAGCGTTGGCGTGGATGCGATCATCGCCGCGACAAAAGGGGAGTTCAAAGGGGACGTGCAGGCGTCCGGAAAAAGATCGTCAAAAAAATCACCCTCACTTGTCACAATATTCATGGCGGTTGCTGTTGCTGCAGCTGTTCTGGGCCTTTTTTCACGCTATCTGGGCGGTGCCGCCGGAGCAGTCGGGCTGCCGCTGGCTGCCTCGGCCGCTTTTCCAGGTCTGGGTCTGCTGACTCTGCTTCTGCTGGGTGCCGCCGGTCTGGTTGGCGGTTTTCTGCTGGCCAGGCTGTTTTCCGGGCTGTTGGGCGGTGGCGGCGGTGGCGGATTTTATGGTGGTGGCTGGGGTGGCGGCGGTTTCTATGGTGGTGGGGGCTCTTTCGGTGGCGGCGGTGATGATTTCTCCGGCGGCGGCGGTGGTTTTGACGGCGGCGGCTCGTCCGATGATTATTGATATTCAAATCCTGCTGACCATGTCCCTGATCTGCTGACCGCATTGATGTGATGGATATCTTCTCTGAAAAAACGATTCTGACGGTCAGCCGTCTGACCGCTCTGCTACGTGGGGTGCTTGAGGAAAACTTCGAGCAGCTCTGGGTGCAGGGCGAAGTTTCCAATCTGTCGTTACCCTCCTCCGGTCATTGTTATTTCACCCTCAAGGACAGCGGGGCGCAGTTGCGTTGCGTGATGTTCAAAAGCGCGGTCAAAAACCTCAAGTTCCGCCCGGCCGACGGCATGGCGCTGATCGTCAGGGGGCACATATCGGTCTATGACCAGCGTGGCGAATACCAGCTGATCTGTGAATACCTGGAGCCGTCCGGTGTCGGAGCACTGCAGGCCGCCTTTGTCCAGCTGAAAGAGAAACTGGCCGGTGAAGGGCTGTTTGCCGAGGAACATAAGCTCCCCCTGCCGCGTTTTCCCCGGAAAGTGGGGGTAGTGACTTCGCCGGCCGGCGCGGCGATCCATGATATCCTGAATGTTCTCAAACGGCGCTTTGCCGCGCTGGAGGTTCAGATCTGCCCGGTGCGGGTCCAAGGTGAAGGAGCGGCTCTGGAGATCGCGCGGGCGATTGAAGACATGAACCGCATGGCCGAGGTGGATGTGCTGATTGTCGGGCGTGGTGGCGGTTCGCTGGAGGATCTGTGGGCCTTCAACGAAGAGGTCGTGGCCCGGGCGGTCTATCGTTCCAGAATCCCGATCATATCGGCCGTCGGCCATGAAACCGACTGGAGTATCTGCGATTTTGCCGCCGACCTGCGTGCCCCCACCCCCTCGGCCGCGGCCGAGCTGGTGATTGCATCAGCCGACGAGCTTCGCGGCCAGGTGCAAGCCCTTTCCCGCCAGCTCGTCAGGCTGATGGAGAGCCGTCTGGCAACCCTGGATGCCTCTGTCGGAGCGTTGCGGCGGGCGTTGCACGATCCGAGGACGATGCTGGGGCATCTGGCCCAGCGGGTGGATGACCTGAACGAACGCCTGGATCTGGCATTATGCAACAGTCTCAAAAGTTGCAAGGAAAAATACAGCCGACTGGAAAACTCGCTTCTGCACCAGAATCCCGTCGTGCGGATAAACGGCCTGCGTCAGCGGATCGGCCTGCTGTCGGCACAGGCAGAGGGGCTGATGGCCCACAAGCTGGATCTGGACCGGCAGAAATTCGGAGATAATTCCGCTCGGCTGGATGTGTTGTCCCCGCTCAAGACACTGGCACGCGGCTATGCGGTGGCTGTCAGAGCCGAAGATGGCCGCGTGGTGACTGACGCCGGGGATCTGGATGTGGGTGGGGAACTGCTGCTGTTGTTGCATCGCGGTCGGGCGCGCTGCCTGGTAGAGTCTTTGGAAACCGCCAAAACTTGACGCCCTACTGCATATCTGTATAATAAACTCTCTTTGGGGGTCGAGAATACCATGGCAACCGATAAATTTGAAACATCGTTGAAAAAGCTGGAAGAGGTCGTGAAGCGCCTGGAAGGGGGCTCGCTCTCCCTCGAAGATTCCCTGAAGGCCTTTGAAGAGGGAGTCAGGCATGCGGCCTTCTGTTCAGCAAAGCTGGATGAAGCCGAGCGCAAGGTTGATATCCTGCTGAAACAGAAAGACGGCTCCATGAAACGGGAGCCGTTCGAATCCGAAGTTAATTGACAGAAAGGCAGTTGCAGATGGATCTGAAATCATATCTGAAAGAACAGTGCGAACGCATCGATGCGGCGCTTGACCGGCTCCTCCCCAGGGACACGGTTTTGCCGCACAGCCTGCACAAGGCCATGCGTTATTCGATCTTTGCCGGCGGAAAACGGGTCCGCCCGATCCTGATGCTGGCGGCCTGCCAGGCGGTGGGGGGCGACACCGAGCGGGCCATTCCGGCGGCCTGTGCCATGGAGATGATCCATACCTACTCACTGATCCACGACGACCTGCCGGCCATGGACGATGACGATTTCCGCCGTGGCAATCCCACCAACCACAAGGTGTTCGGTGAGGCCATTGCCATCCTGGCCGGTGACGCGCTCCTGACCGAGGCCTTCAAGCTGATCAGCGATCCACGCTCGTCCGCGGGTTGCGATCCGGCGGCCCGTATGGCGGTGATCCATGAAATCGCGACCTGTGCCGGTTCCTACGGAATGGTTGGCGGACAGGTGGTGGACATGGAGAGCGAAGGCAAGCCCGACATTGATCTGCCCACGGTCCAGTATATCCATACCCACAAGACCGGCGCCCTGATCAAGGCCTCGGTGGTGGCCGGGGCTCTGCTGGGGGGCGCGGACCAGCAGAAACTGGCGGCGATTACCCGCTATGGCGAGGCCGCCGGGCTGGCCTTCCAGATTGCCGACGACATCCTGGATATCGAAGGGACGACCGAGGAAATCGGCAAGGACGCCGGCAGCGACGAAGCCCGCGGCAAGGCAACTTATCCCGCGGTTATGGGACTTGCCGCCGCAAAGGATGAGGCGCGTGCGATGATGGATGAAGCTATGCTGGCGTTGCAACTGTTTGGCTGCGAGGCCGATCCGTTGCGGGAAATTGCCGCTTATATTGTCAAGAGGAAGAACTGAAGCGCGCATAAACTCAAAAATGCTATCGATGCTCTGTGCCCTTGGTTTTCCAGGCCGGGGCTTTTAGAAAAAAGGTTTCTTCCATGTCCATACTTGAAACGATAAACTCCCCGGATGACCTGAAACGGTTGTCCGCCTACCAGCTTCCGGCCGTTGCGGCGGAGCTGCGTAGTCTGATAATCGAAACATGCTCCAAGAACGGCGGCCACCTGGCCCCCAGCCTGGGAGTTGTCGAGCTGACCATTGCACTGCACCGGGTGTTCCGGACACCGGCCGACAAGATCATCTGGGATGTGGGGCATCAAGCCTATGCGCACAAGCTCCTGACCGGCCGCCGCGACGCTTTCGGCACACTGCGTACCATGAACGGTATCAGCGGGTTTCCGAAGCGGCACGAGTCACCTCACGACGCTTTCGATGTGGGCCATTCCTCCACTTCCATTTCAGCCGCCACCGGATTTGCCGTGGCCCGTGACCTTGATGGCCGGAAAAACAAGGTGCTGGCGGTGATCGGCGACGGCTCCATGACCGGGGGCATCGCCTATGAAGGGATCAACCACGCCGGACACCTGAACAAGGATCTGGTCGTGATCCTGAACGATAACGAGATGTCGATTGCCGAGAATGTCGGCGCAATTTCCAACTTCCTCTCACGCACCGCTTCCAGCGAATTCGTGCTGCGTTTCAAAAAGAATACCGAGTCGTTCCTTAAGCGCCTGGATATGGGCAACAGCGTGCTGCAGGTTGCCCGCAAGCTGGAAGAGTCCTTCAAGGGATTTATGACGCCCGGCATGCTCTTCGAAGCCTTCGGTTTCGACTACATCGGTCCGATTGACGGGCACGATCTGCCCAAGCTGATCGAAACTCTGGAAAACGTCAAAAGATTCGACGATGCCGTGCTGATTCATGTGCTGACCAAGAAAGGCAAGGGGTACAAGCCGGCCGAGGACAACCCGTCGCTGTTCCACGGTGTCGGTCCGTTCGAAATCAAGAGCGGCAAGGTGCTGAAGGGGAAGGGTGGGGCGGCCTCCTACACCGCCGTATTCGGTTCTGCGCTTTGCAAGCTGGCCGCCGAGGATGACCGGGTCGCGGCCATCACGGCCGCCATGCCGGACGGCACCGGGCTGAGCGGTTTTTCCAAGGAATTTCCCGAGCGTTTCTTCGATGTGGGTATCGCCGAGCAGCATGGCGTCACCTTTGCCGCCGGTCTGGCCGCCGAGGGCTACCGCCCGGTGTTCGCGGTTTACTCAAGCTTTTTGCAGCGAGCCTACGATCAGGTCTTTCACGATGTCTGCCTGCAGAATCTGCCGGTCACATTTGCGCTTGACCGCTGCGGCGTGGTTGGCAACGACGGGCCGACACATCACGGTGCTTTCGACATCTCCTATCTGCGCCACCTGCCCAATATGACCCTGATGGCCCCCAAGGACGAAAACGAGTTGCAGCACATGCTGGCAACCGCTATAAACCTGGGGAGTCCGGCGGCCGTGCGCTATCCGCGCGGCAACGGTTATGGTGTCGCCCTGGATCAGAACCTGACGCCGATCCAGGTTGGCCAGGCCGAGCTGTTGCACGAGGGGAAAAATGCCGCCGTTCTGGCGCTTGGCACAATGGTCCGTCCCGCCCTGGAGGCCGTATTGGCGCTGGAGGCGGAAACCGGAGTGTCGCTGACGGTTGTCAATGCCCGTTTTGTCAAGCCCCTGGATCATGGGGTTATCCTGGAACTGGCCCAAAAGCATGGCTGCCTGATAACCATCGAGGAGAACTCCCTGCAGGGAGGCTTCGGCACGGCTGTGCTGGAATTGCTCGAAGAGCATGGTCTGTCCGGTGTGCGGGTTCTGCGGCTCGGTTATCCCGACAGCTACATTCCGCAGGCGGAACAGCATGAGTTGCGTGCCATGCTCGGTCTCGACACCGCGGGCATAGCAGCATCGATCCGTACTTTTCTCACACAGTGACCTGCGGCGACAGTTTGCCGCCGACCAGATCTGGGGAGGTTCATGTCATGAAACGGTACCTGATGGTGATGGCGGCGGTGTTCCTGCTTGCATCGTCTGTCTCTGCTGAACAGATCGACAGTGACCCGGTCATCCATAGCGGCTTTGGCCGCGAGCTGATGCTGCGCGGCGAATACGAAAAAGGCATCGAACATCTGCGCCGGGCCTACCTGCTCTTCCCCCTCAATGAAACCTTCAAACACAATCTGGCAGAAGCGTACGCGGCCTATGGCCAGCATTTCTTCAAGCTGAAACACTTCGAAGAGTCGGACGAGAACTTCGTCAAGGCGCTGGAGTTATATCCGGATGAACCGGTCTACTCGCTGTTGCGCGGGATCTGCAATTACCATCTGAAGAAATATGATGTGGCCCGTTACGAGTTGGAGCATGCCCGGTCACTTAAGGCCGATTCCGCGGAAGTGCTCTACTATCTGGGACTGGTAGAGTACGAGACCGAGAATCGCGCTCAGGCGATCGAACTGTGGGAAAAAGCGCTGAAACTCTCTCCCGGCCGCAAGGAAATCATCGATCTGCTCGCCAAATCCCGTAAGGAGATCGCCGTGGAATCGCGGATGGATCGGGGGCATAGCTCGCGTTTTGATCTTTCTTACGACCCCGGTGTTGATGCCGGGTTTGCGTTGGCGATCCTGGATGTGCTTGAATCGGCCGCCAACCAGGTCAACGCCGAGCTGGGACTGTTCCCGGAGGCGCGCGTGCCGGTCGGCATCTACAAGCGGAACGATTTCAAGACCGTTACCGATTCACCGGACTGGGCCGGCGGTTTTTATGACGGCAAAATCCGGCTTCCGTTCGGGGCTCTGAATGAGATCACTCCGGTCATGCGCGGCGTGCTCTTTCACGAGTATGCCCACGTCGTGGTTTTCGAACTGACCCGCGGCAACTGCCCTTTATGGCTGAACGAAGGAGTGGCTGAAATGTTCGGCCGCATGCAGTACAACCGGCCCATGTCTGAGTTCGGCCGGGCCGCCCGCAAAAAGACCTTCACCGATTTCAGGAAACTGGAAAGCGATTTCAGCTCCCTTTCTACCGCTGACGCGGCGCTGGCCTACCAGCAGAGCTATGCACTGGTGAACTTCATGGTGACCAGTTATGGTTGGCACATCGTGAGACAGATCCTCTCGGCGCTCGGCGGGGGCATGACCATTGACGAAGCGATACTATTGGCGCTGAAGGACTATAACCTGGGTTATGACGGCGTCGTGAGTGCGTGGCGTGAATCGGTTGAGCGGGAAATGGCGGGAAAGTGAATATTTTCTTGCCTTAACCGAATGCCTTGTGCTATACAGTACGTCTTTCGTCGGTGAGTAGCGCAGCCTGGTAGCGCACCTGCCTTGGGAGCAGGGGGTCGCTGGTTCGATTCCAGTCTCACCGACCAGATAATTCAAGGGATTACAGTTTGTTCTGTAATCCCTTTTTTTGTAGCACGGTTTGTAAATATAACAAGAAAGAGCAACCAGCTGGCTGGTTGCTCTTTCTTGCAAAGTGAGTACTGAATCGGGGCTATTTCCTGTTTTCGTCGATCAGGTGGTTAAGCAGGATTACGATTTCCCTGATTTCCTGCTTGCTCATGTCCGTGTTGGGCTTGCGCAGCATTTTGATTCCGTAGGCCTTGACCGCCTGCTTGTCAAAAGGTTGTCCGGTGATTGGAGCACGCCCGGTCTGTATGGCGATTACGGTCCATTCCATCGAGTGGCATTTAACACATTTCCTGGAGAGCAAATCCAGTGACGGCCTGACGCTGGGGCTAACGCTGTCGGGGTCGAAAGTCATATTGTTACCACGTCCCTTGACTTTAACACGGGCATCTGCCAGAGAAAACATGGCCAGGATAATCAGCGCTGTCAGCAGTAAAAGTCGTTTCATGGCTACTCCTTAAGGCTTGATCTTGTTGTTGGTTCTTTGGTTACCAGTTGTGCCCCGTTGCTTTTATATCAGTACCTTCGCAAATAGTGAGTGCTCTCTATTACTTCATGCCGAGCCGGAGCAGGCTCGTGTCTTTGAACTGGAGTTCCGCAGTCTCTATTTCAGCAACCGGTATATATAGGTAAAAGTACCGCCCACTGAAATACCGGACAGTAGTCCGGCGTATCTTCTTACTTCCTGTGAAAACTGGATACGTGCCGGGTATTGGTCAAAGTCGGTGGATTCGTCGGTCATCAGCGCTATGATGTCCTGCCAGTCCTGGTCCCATTGAAAGATCTGGAGATACAGCTCGGAGCCTTTCCAGAGAAATATGAAAAAGAAAACCAGGCCAAAGGCGATAAAGCCTTTCGAAATGTCCGAGTCCTTGATGGCCAGGTAAATTTTTCTGACCAGCTCGATGTTCATGACGCACAGAAAGACCCAGATAGCGTTCTCAACCATTCTGATGTTTCTGATGGTATTGGGGCTTGGGTTGGGGTTTATTAACAGGAATGCGCCGGACGCCGCCAGGATACCCAGTGTGCTCAGGTATACGATCAGTTTGTTTCCAGAGATTTCAAAGGTTCTGCAGAATACGTAATATTCCAGAAACCCGTGGGTTATCATCATGATTGCCACGGTACCCACGATATAGTGAAATGCGGTGAGTTTCTGGTAGTGACCCCAGGGGTTGATACCATAGGCCTGGCTCAGAAATATCAGGAAGAAGCCGATTGATATGCTGGTCCAGACTCTGGCGTTGCCTATGCTGAAGTAAAAGCTGATTGCGCCGGCCATGCCCCAGAATATCACCTGGACAAGATCGAATGGGTTCATTTGGGTAAGCAGTTCAAAAAACTTTTCCATATATCCTCCAGTGCGTTCCTAGGAATTAAGAGTCAGATTTGGCAATGGTGATGGTAGAGGTCAATTTTTCCATCATCGCCTTGATATTGGTGCCGCTTATAAGGAGTTTTGCAGCTCGCTCAACTCCGGACAGGAATTTCGCGAAGCCGGCCTCATCGATCAGGCATGAATTCCCTCCGTTTTCGGACAACTCCTTATCAACTATTCCACGTCCGACCTTGCCTACGTACTCGCCGACAATTACCTTGACCTGTTCTTCAAGCTCGGCAAGTCTAAGGGTAGCCGCTTTTATATCCCGTTCTTGTCGTTCCTTGTTTGTCCGGTCAATTTCCGACTGATGAAGCGCCACGGTGGCATCCCAGATCTTCTGTATGTTTGCAACTTCAAGCAGGTTGATCCCCATGATCTCTTCAACACTCTGTGTGGCAAAAAGGTCGATCTTGGCTCCCGGCAGGCCTGCGATTTTTTGTGATTCGGAAGAGGACGATTCTATATCACCAGAGCCATCGTGGAAGAATCCAAGCGGATTGCCTTCCTTGTAGAAAATCATCGCTGAATGTTCTTCGGTATAGATACGCAGACAGCCGTTCATCCGGTCGTTCTTGACCTTGCCGAGAAGTGAATTTATGTCTATCAGTTTTAGCTCTTGAGCCTTGTAGAGGGTCTCACCTTCAAGAAGGGCATGTATGCACATGGTGAGATCTTTGGATAGTTTATAGACGTTCATGGTGCCGCTACCCGATGAGACCATCAGTTCTGCCAGTGCGGACAGTGCTTCAAATCCATTCTGTCGTTTTCCGTTTCTATCTTCGAGCAGAGCGCTTACCAGTTTGCCGGCCTCGAAAACCAGGATAACGGTACTTGTCTGAAAAACAAAACTGGAGTAACCGGTGAAACCTCCGGTACTCAGCTTTAAAAGTACATCCGGTAGCTTGAGTTTGGTTACGGCCAGGTTTTCGAATAAGGGGTTACCTTTAGGGAGAAGAAACATCGGTACCTCCTGGGATTGCTGATTCAGAAACGCGACTAACTTAATTTAATATCATCGGTATGTCAAAGCATTTAATTGGTATAATATCTCAGAATCGTTGTGCTTTTGCTTGAATTTACGTAGCGGACATGTGTCATATGACCGGATAAATTGTGCCGTACAAGTGTTTTTGCGTAGATATGGCAAGGGTGTTTTGAATGAGATTGGTGTTTGCAGAATATAACCTGCTGTTTAATAACAAAAAGCACGAGGTGCAGCTCTTCGCCTGTTCTCGTGCTTTTTGAATTGTTTAATCAATATTCAATTGTCATGCCATCAGAATCAGCTGTTTTGCGCATCCACCACGGCAATGGCCGCCATGTTGACGATATCGTCGACGCTATCGCCGCGTTGCAGAACATGAATAGGTTTATTCATGCCCATCAGGATCGGCCCGATCGCCTCGGCACCGCCAAGGTGATGGAGCAGTTTGTAGCAGATGTTGCCCGAGTTCAGGTCCGGGAAAATCAGGATATTGGCCGGTGATTTAAGCTTCGAGAATGTGAACCCCTCCAGCAAATCCGGAACAACGGCCGTATCAGCCTGCATTTCTCCCTCTACGATCAGTCCCGGCGCCCGTTCCTTGACGATTTCAACCGCGCGTTTGACCTTTCTGGTCTGGGGATGATTAACCGATCCGAAGTTGGAGAAGGATAGCATCGCCACCCGTGGCTCAATGTCCAACATGCGAACCTTTTCCGCCGCCAGGATGGCGGTCTCGGCCAGTTCCTCGGCGGTCGGGTCGATCGTGACGGTAGTGTCGGCCAGGAAATAAACATCGTTTTTGAATACCATCATGTAAAGGCCATGTACGCTGGAGAGGCCTTGCTGTTTCCCGACAACTTCCAGCGCCGGTCGGATCGTCTCCGGATAATGGGTGTCGATGCCACCCAACAGGGCCGCGGTATCGCCCATATGGACCATCATCGAGCCGAAGTGGGTGCGTGACTTGCGCCGCAGGATTCGCCCCGATTCGGAGAGCGTCAGGCCTTTGCGCTGACGCAACCGGTAGAGTTCGTTGGCGTATTTATCGGTCAGCTCCGAGTCGGCCGGATCAATGATCGGCACATCCAGCTCGATATTCAGTTCGGCCAACTTTTGATTGATCTTCTTTTTGTCGCCGATCAGGATCGGATTGGCAATGCCCTCTTCCACCAGTTCTTTTGCCGCCCTGAGGATCTTCTCGTTGTCCCCCTCGGGGAAGGTGATCGTCTTGGGATCGCTCTTGGCCTTGTTGATGATCATGCGCATGATCTCTTTGGATTTGCCCTGGGTCGATTCGAGGTGCTCGATGTATTTGGCCATGTCATCAATCGGCTGGCGGGCAACGCCCGTTTCCATCGCGGCCTGGGCGATGGCCGGGGCGACGTGCAGCAGCACGCGCGGGTCGAACGGCTTGGGGATGATGTAGTCGCGACCGAAGGCAAACTTGACATTGCCGTAAGCCTTGCTGACCGAATCGGGACATTCCTCGCGGGCCAGTTTAGCCAGGGCCTGCACGGCGGCCAGTTTCATTTCTTCGTTGATGCAGGTGGCGCGCACATCCAGCGCTCCCCTGAAGATGAAGGGGAAGCCGAGCACGTTGTTGACCTGGTTGGGGTAGTCGGAGCGTCCGGTGGCGATCATCACGTCGTCGCGCACGGAATGGGCGTCTTCCGGCGTGATTTCCGGGTCGGGGTTGGCCATGGCGAAGATGATCGGGTTCGGCGCCATGCTGGCGATCATCTCCTTGGTAAAGGCTCCCTTGGCCGAGAGGCCGAACAGCACGTCGGCGCCGGCTGCCGCTTCTTCCAGGGTGCGGAAGTGGGTATCGGCTGCGAAAAGCTCCTTGTAAGGATTCATTCCAACGGTACGTCCTTTGTAAATGACCCCTTTGGTGTCGCACATGATCATGTTGTTAGGTTTGACACCCAGCGCGATGGCCAGTTTGGCGCAGGAGTTGGCCGATGCCCCGGCGCCGTTGACCACGATGCGGATATCCTGAATTTTTTTATCCACCAGCATCAGCGCGTTGATCAAGGCGGCCGACGATATGATCGCGGTTCCGTGCTGATCGTCGTGGAAGACCGGAATGTTCATGGTTTTTTTCAGCGTTTCCTCGATATAGAAGCATTCCGGGGCCTTGATGTCTTCCAGGTTGATTCCACCGAAAGTGGGCTCCAGCAGTTGGCAGGCCTTGATGATTTCGTCCGGGTTTTCGGTGTCAAGTTCTATGTCGAAAACGTCGATGTCGGCAAAGCGTTTGAAGAGGATGCCCTTGCCTTCCATTACCGGTTTTCCGGCCAGTGCCCCCAGGTTGCCGAGGCCGAGTACCGCGGTTCCATTGGAGACAACCGCTACCAGGTTTCCTTTGGCGGTATACTTGTAGGCGTCTTCCGGATTTTTCTGAATGGCCAGGCAGGGCTCGGCCACGCCGGGTGAATAGGCCAGCGACAGGTCGGCGGCTGTCTGGCACGGTTTGGTGGAGATAACTTCGATCTTGCCTTTGCGGCCGCTGGAGTGATACTCAAGTGAATCCTTGAACTTTGCCATTTTGATCTCCAATTTTAGTTTTGTTAAAAAACGAGTGTTTACTTGCTGGTAATGAGGCGATTCTTTTACTGAAAGTGAAAAACAATAGACTTCTTGAAACTCAATTGTCAAGCAGTTAATCTGCGCCAGTAAAAAATCATTCTATTTGGGATCGCTTTCAGGCTTGCCAGCTTGGCAACTGTTGTTACAATCATAACGTAATTTGAACGGAGCGCAACAAGATGACGGATTATACAATCGGTATTGACATAGGTGGGACGAACCTTCGTCTGGCATTGATTGCCGCAGATGGTTCGATCATTGCGCGCCGTAGGCTGTCCAGCCTGATCGCTGAAGGCAGGGATGCATTTTGCGGGCGGTTGTTGCTGGGCATTGAAGAGTTGCGTCGCGATGCGGAGTTCCTGAACGTTGACATCGCGGGTATCGGTGTCGGTATACCGGGCCTCGTGGGCAGTGACGGGGTGATTCATTCTTCGGTGAACATGCGTCCGCTGGACGGATTTAATCTGGCTACCTTTTTGACGGTGAAAACCGGTCTCAAGGTGGCGAGCGCCAACGATGCCAATGCGATCGCGGTTGGTGAACAGCTGTATGGGGCGGGACGTGGACTGTCGTCTTTCATGGTCGTAACGATTGGAACCGGGCTGGGAAGCGGGTTGATTCTCGATGGCATGCTCTGGAAAGGCGCGGGAGGTTTTGCGGCTGAGTTCGGCCATGTTACCGTGAATCCCGATGGTGATTTATGTCCCTGCGGGAACCGCGGTTGCCTTGAAAGGTACGTCTCGGCGGACGCTTTGCAACGCTTCATTGTACGAGCTTTTCCCGGTGAATCCGACCGGTACCGGATGTTGACGGCAGAAGAGCTTGCCCGCATGGCCAGGGGCGGCGATCGTGCCGCCGCTGATGCCTTCAATCATATGGGGAAGTGGTTCGGGATCGCGCTGGCATCATTGTCAAACCTTCTGAACCTTGAAGCGGTCATAATCGGTGGCGGTGTGGGAGCCAGCCTTGATCTGTTCGAGCAAGCGACTCGCGATGAATTGAGCAAACGCTGCTTTCCAGAGATTGGGGCTGACTTTAAGATCTTGAAGGGGTCGCTAGGAGACGATGCCGGCCTGTTCGGGGCCTCCGTGCTGGCATGCAACCGCACGGGAACACCCCGGAGGCACGACTGGCTGAAGCCTTAACGAATGTTTACAAAATAAAATTTGATGTTATTATAAATTTTTACTATGAATGGGTAAGCCAAGCGCTGCTAGTTCCGCAACGAATGCAATTGTAAAGGAGATCATCATGAAAAAAATCAGCCTATGGATTCTGCTGGCGCTGTTATCGGTGTTGGCGGGGTGCGCCACACCACCGGCACGTTGTACATCCCCCGAAGACAATCCCAGACACCATTATCTGAGAGGCATGGAAGCGCTGGAGGTTCTCAAGGTTGATCTGGCTCTGGAGAAGTTTGATCGTACCCTGTATTGCGAGGAACAGTTCTCGGCCGCTTATTCCGGCAGGGCAATCGCTCTCTCGCTCAAATCCCGCGGCCAGTCGGACGCAAATTTCAAGGCGATCGAAGTCGAGCGCGTGATGGAGAACCTGGAAAAGGCGCGTAAAACCGCTGAGACAGACAACGATCGTTTCGAGTACCAGGTGGCGGTTATGCGCGTAAATACTGTGATCAAAGCTGATGAATGGCTTGCCGGCACAGAGGAGGCGTACCGGGAGGCGATGAATCAGAAAGTTGATGAAAAACTGCTGGACTATTATCAGGGCCAGGAAGCGGCGACTTATTTCATGGGGTTGGCTTATCTGGAAGCGTACGAGTTCCGTAAAGCCGAGGACAAATTCCGCGACACCCTGGGAGTCCGCAAGGATGGCAAGTGGAACGAGCCCGCTGATCGGGCCTGGAAGAAAACCACCAAGATTGTCCGCGCCATGGGCGGTATCACGGTCGGAGATGTGGGCAAAAAGATCGCGGTCAAGGAAAGCGTCAACCGGGGTGACTTTGCCGCCCTGCTGATCGATGAGATGAAGCTGGACAAGCTCTTTGCCGGCCGGATTCCGGTCAAGTCGCAACTGAACAGGATGCAGGCCGAGTTTACGCCGGCGGATATCCTCAACCACCATTTCAAGGATGAAATTCTGACAATGATGAAGTGGAAGGTCCGTGGTCTGGAGCCGAAGTTTGACGAAACCACCAAAGCCTATCTGTTCAAGCCCGGCGATGTTGTTTCCCGCGGTGAAATGGCATTCATCCTGGAGGATGTGCTGATCAAGCTGACCGGCGACGAGAAACTGGCGACCGCCTTTTTCGGACAGGAACGTTCTCCGTTTCCGGATGTCAAGCCGACCTCTCCTTTCTATAATGCCGTGTTGAACATGACGACCCGCAACATCATGGAGGGTGAGCTGTCCGGCGAGTTCCGCATCAGCGAACCGGCCGACGGCGCCGAAGCAATTTTGGCCGTGCGAATGTTGAGACAGAGGATAAACATTTACTGACCCGGTTTTGTAAAGCATTGCATATAAATCAAATACATACAGGAGGTAAACAGATGAAAATCAGAATCATGCTGGTCATTGTCATGCTGCTGGGGGTATCCGGTCTCGCATTCGGGGATGAAGTTGATGAGCGCTTTCAGAAGGCCCGCAAGTACCTCAATGATAATAATGCGGTGATCACATCCACGGCCGAACAGGCCTATACCCAGGAGTATATCCTGATGAATGGCGAAGGGCTGCCCAAAAAGGGCTCGATCGGTGCGCAACGACGCCTGACGGCGATCACTTCCGCCAAGGTTGTGGCCCAGAGGCGTCTGGCCGAACTGCTGGAAGGGGTGTCGGTTGTCAGTGAAACGACCGTAAAGGACTCAGAGTTGGCATCGGATGTGATCAAGTCCGCTGTAACCGGATTTATCAAGGGCTCGCAGGTTGTGGTTCAGGACTGGAATGACCGGGAAGGCACCGCTCTGGTGATAATCAAGGTGGGGCTGAACGGACCGAAAGGTTTTGCTTCGGCAATCTATGAGAAGATCCTGTCGGAACCCAAGGTCAAGCAGGAACTGGACAAACCGGTTTATTCACCACCGGCAGATGCCGCGGTGGCTGCCGTTGCATATGACGGCCTGGTGATTGACGCCACCGACTACAGTTTCCGTCCGGCACTGATCAACCGGATTTTCAACACCAAGGGGGAAGTGTTGTATGACCCTGCCAAGATCAGCCAGAAGGTACTGGTGGAGCAGGGCTGTGGCGAATACACCAACAGTGTTGACAAGGCCAGGGCCGCGCTGGGAAAACGGGGAGTCAAGAATCCGCTGGTGGTCAAGGCTTCCGGCACGGTCAGCCAGTCCGATCTGCAGGTGGCGGATGATACCGCGGTCCAGATCTTCTCGGCCAATCAGGGCAGTGGTTTCATGGCTGATGCCCGGGTGGCGTTTGTTCTGAAATAGAATCGAATGTGACGCTGTGGGAAAAACCCGCCGCCCTTTTGAGGCAGGCGGGTTTTTTTGTGGTGTCCTTGAAAAACGGTTCCATGGGCGTACAATTGCAGGATCTTGAGATGGGGGTGCTTAATGGATAGACGGACATTTATCAAGTCAGCCGGAGTTGCAACAGCATTGGCGCCCGTGCTTATCAGGCAGGCGTTTGCCGCGAAAGAGCCTTCGCTTCTGGCGGTGGCTGATGGGAGCGATTATCCGGCAATTACCCGCAAGGCTATCAACGCAGTCGGTGGAATCAAGCGTTTTGTAAAGGCCGGTGACGTGGTGGTAGTGAAACCCAATATGGGCTGGGACCGTTCCGTGGAACAGGCCGCAAATACCCACCCCCTGGTGGTAAGGGCGATTGTCGAGGAGTGCCTGTCCGCCGGGGCAAAAAAAGTAAAGGTTTTTGATTACACCTGTAATGATGCCCGCCGTTGTTACGTGAACAGTGGCATTGAAAGCGCGCTTAAGGGAATGAAAAGGGTTGAATGCAAGCAGATCGAGCCGGAGCGGTTTAAAAAGGTGCAGCTGAACGGCAAGTTTCTCAAGGAGTGGGAAATTTACGATGAAGTGCTTTCGGCAAACGTATTCATAAACGTGCCGGTGGCCAAGCATCACGGACTTTCAAAGCTGACACTGGGGTTGAAGAACATCATGGGCATCATGGGAGGCAATCGAGGATTCATACACCGCAACCTCGACACCGCTCTGGCCGATGTGAATTCATATGTCCGCAGTCACCTGACCATTATCGACGCTACCCGTATCCTGACGGCCCATGGTCCGCAGGGGGGCAATCTGGGCGATGTCAGGCGGCTCGACAAGGTGATAGCCTCGGCGGATATCGTGGCCGCCGATGCTTTTGCCACGACCCTGTTCGGTATGAAGCCGCTTGATATTCCTGCTACATTATCGGCATACAGGCGGGGGCTTGGCGAGATGAATCTGGACCGGATCAGGATTGTCAGGGTTTAGCAGGTTGAAACCGAGATTGTCTCGCATATCACAGGTGCTGTTTCTGGTTGTATTCATGGTTTTGTTCGTGATGACCGAGTATCGCGGACACGATCAGATAAACGTGGCGGTAAATTCATTTTTCCGCAGCAACCCGTTGGTTCTGGCCGGCTATCTGCTGGCGGTAAAATCGTGGACCTGGCTGTTGTTGCCGGCGCTGTTGATGGCTGTTGCAACGCTATTGCTGGGGCGTTTCTTCTGCGGATGGATCTGCCCGCTTGGTACGCTGCTGGATCTGTTGAGATTCAAGAAAAAGTCCACCACCGCTTTTAGACTGCCGCGGGGAAATTTCAAATTCTGGCTGTTGACGGCACTGCTGTCGGCATCGTTTTTCAATATCAACCTGGTTGGACTGCTTGATCCGATAGCAATTCTGTTACGAGCGCTGACATTTTTCTTTTACCCCCTGCTTGGACTGGGTGCCCGGGAAGGGTGGGTCGAGTTGTATCATCTCATTGGAGAAAAGCGCGATAGTCTGGCTCCCGCCTACGGTCTTTTGCGTGATAATCTGCTTCCTTTCCGCAATACAATTTATCCTTTGGCATTCTTTTCGACTCTGATCCTTACTGGCATTGTTTTGCTGGAACGGGTCGAGACCAGGGGGTGGTGCCGCCATCTCTGCCCGTTGGGGACACTCTTGGGCTTGCTGGGTAGATTTTCACCATTCAGGCGCGTTCCGGCCGGACTTTGTGACGACTGCGGTCAGTGTCGCGAATTATGCCCGGCGGCGACTGAACAGGAAGTGCCGGCTAATGGTGAATGTTTCCGCTGTATGAGTTGTGAACAGGGCTGCCCGCATTCAAGGATTTCGTTTCGACCTGCTTTGCAGCTGAAAAATGCGGGATCGCTGATCCCGGAGAGACGTGTGTTGCTGGTTGGCATGGCATCCGGTTTGTTGCTGGCAGTGCCGGCCCGTTTCCGTTCCCCGGAAAGTGAGTCACGGTTGCTACGGCCACCCGGAGTGCGCGATGAGAACGAATTCCTGAAAAAATGTGTGCGTTGCGGCGAATGCATGAAAGTCTGTCTGAAAAATGCGCTGTATCCGGCTACCTGGCAATCAGGTATCGAGGGTTTTTATACTCCGCTGGTGATCCCACGGCTGGGATACTGCGAATATAACTGTACCCTGTGCGGCCAGGTCTGCCCAACCGCCGCGATACCAGATCTGTTGGTTGAGAACAAACGCCTCGAAGTATTGGGCAAGGCTGTTTTCGATAAAAACCACTGTCTGCCGTTTGCGAAAAAGATCGATTGCATAGTCTGTGAAGAGCATTGTCCGATTCCGGACAAGGCGATCCGGTCACGGGAGGTGAAGATGACCGGGCAGGATGGCGCCGAACGGATCGTGATGGAACCGTATGTGGTCGAAGACATTTGTAACGGATGCGGCATCTGTGAAAATGTTTGTCCGCTTGAAACAAAGGCCGGCATCCAGGTCTTTGCCGTCAGAAATCGCACTCCGATTATCCGTTCAACCGCACAAAATTTCCTGCCGGATAAATCGGTATATCCGGAGTATGATGCCAGATAAGCTGTTTACAATTGGATCGGTATCATCGATTTCCAGCTTAATGGATTGACTTGTCAGTCATTTATCAGTAATATTCGCTCCTTACTGCATCCAATTTATCCAGCTTCGGGAAGGCCTGTTATGCAGAAAATTCCATTGATGCTTGCAAAAGCGGGGATGGTTTTGGCACGAGACGTTTTTCGTGGCGATTCTCCGGTCGGGATGCCGATTTGTGGCAAGGACACGGTGCTGACGGATGCGTTGATAACACGTCTTGATCAGATGGATATCCAGACGGTTTGTGTAGAAGGCCATCCGGTTTGGGAAGAAGGTGAGCGTACTTTTGACGAGCTGCTGCAGAACCTTGACAGACGCTTTGAGAAGAGCCGCCAGGAACCGCTGAACTCCATGTTGTATGATATCTACAAGGCATACCTTGCCAAATCCATGGGGGGCTAAGGTGGAAGACAAGCGTAGCGAGCTCAAAAAAATCATTATGGACACCAGGACGCTGCCCACGTTACCGAATGTCATCAGCAAGTTGAATGCCTTGTCAGACAACGACAAGGCCTCGGTGCAGGAAATGGCCCGGATAGTCTCCTCGGACCAGGTGCTCTCGGCCAGAATATTGCGCTTGGCAAACTCACCCTCCTACGGTTTTTACCGCGTTTCGACAATATCCAATGCTATGATTTTGCTGGGGGTCAACGTTGTCAAGAGTCTGGCGCTTTCTTCCTCCATATTCGCCATCATGGAGAAGAATAGCGTCGGTTTGTGGGAACATTCACTGGGGGTCGGTGTGGCCGCCAATCTGCTGGCCCGTAAGCTGGGTTTGCCCGAATGCGAGGAAATTGCGACAGCAGCGCTTCTGCACGACATCGGCAAGGTGATCGTCAGCTTGAAATGCAGCGAGGCAGCCAAGGAAATTTTGGGTCTGACCAATGAACGGCAAATCTATACCATGGAGGCGGAACGCGAGGTTATCGGTACCGATCATGCCGAGATCGGCGGTTGGCTGGCCAAGAGCTGGTTTCTGCCGGATAAACTCAGTGAACCGATCGCCTTTCACCACGATGTGGATAAATCCCTGAACCATCGAATCAAGACTTCGGTAGTTCATATCGCCGATGTGCTGATCAAGGCCAGCGATTTCGGAAACAGTGGCGACCGTTATGTGCCTGTAATCCAGAAAATCGCCTGGGATACGCTCAAGCTTGATGAACAGATAATGACCGAACTGGTGGCCGAGATAGAAGACAAGCTGATTGAGGTCAGGAATTTCAGTCTGGAAATGCTGGGTGAATAATGTTTCAACCTGCCCGAATCGCCATTGTATCTTCCGATATCCAACTGGTTTCACATCTGCAACTTCGTCTGCACAGCAAGGGGTATCAGGCCAGCGGCATGCAATGCATCGACTCGGTGTTGGGCGCATTCTACTCCGACCCGCCCGATCTTCTGCTGATTGATTTGTCGGCCAATATGGAATGCGGAACTAAAATAGTTTCCACGTTGCGAAGTGACAGCTTTTTCAGCGTGATCCCGATCCTGGGCCTGATTGCCACGGTTGATAATGACCGTTTGAATTGGGACAGTTGCCCGCTGGACGATTTCATTTCTCTTCCACTCGATTACAACGAACTCTTTTCCCGAATTAATCTATCCTTCTCTCGAATGAAACGCATTTTCGACAACAATCCCTTGACGCGATTGCCCGGCAACACCTCTATCCAGCGGGCGATAGAGGGTGCCATGGGTGAGCCGGTGTCGGTCTGTTATGTGGATATAAACCACTTCAAACCCTATAACGATGAATACGGTTTTTCCCATGGTGATGAAGTAATCCGCATGACGGCGCGGATCATGTTCAATGCGGTGCGTGATTCCGGTGGCGGATTCTGCGGACATATCGGTGGCGATGATTTCGTCTGCATCGTACCAAATGTATGTGCCGAAGTTGTCTGTCAGACGATCATCAAGCACTTCGATCTGATTGTGCTTGATTTGTTTGACGAAGAAACTAAAAAGCGCGGCTATTATCCCGGTTCGAATCGCAAAGGCGAGAAGGAGGACGTGCCGCTCTTATCGGTTTCCATCGCCGTGGTTCCTATGGATATGCCAAAGCTGCTTCATGCGGCCAAGGTTGCGGAAGTGGCCGCCGAGCTGAAAAAAATGGCCAAGGATGCCGATGGTAGCCGCTACGTGGTTGACCAGCGACGTAATTGAGATATGCAGATGGCTGATTACAAGAGCATTCAATAAAAAAGGCGCCCTCCATCCGGAGGGCGCCTTTTTTATTGAAATGATCGGGTTGTGTTACATCGTATGACATTTTCCGCAATCATCCTGAACCGAGAAAGCGTCCTTGCCTTTGTTGTGGCAGGCGCCGCAGGATCTGCCCTCTTCCATCTGGGCCATGGTGGCTTTGAGCGTGCCGGATTTGAAGGGAAATATCTTGGTGTGGCAATCAAGACATTTGTAGGCCTGGGTGTGGAAGTCATGGCTGAATGCGGCTTCACCGGCCGATGTCTTGAAAGTGATCTTGCCAGGCTTCATGCCTTTGTGGCACTTGTCGCAATCGCCGTTTGATGCAAAGGCGTCCTTGCCGTTGTGGCATATCCCGCAGGATTTGCCCTTTGCCATATCATCCATGGTGGCTTTTCCGACAACGGTTTTGTAGGGGAAGTTCTTGGTGTGGCAATCCTTGCAACCGTAGGCCTGGGTATGGAACTCATGGCTGAATGTGGCCGAAGTCACACCTTTGAGGTTGAAGGTGATCTCCTTGGGTTTCAGCCCCTTGTGGCAGCGGTCGCAGTTGGCGGTTACGGTGAATGCTTTCTTGCCGTTATGACAGGCGCCGCAGGTCCGGCCATTTTCCATCTCCGCCATGGTCACGGATTTTTCCTTGCCGGTTATGATCTTGCCATTGTGACAGCTCTTGCAGGCTCCGCCGGTTTTTGCAATATGGGTGGCATGACTGAATACCGCCTTGCCCAGGCCCTTGATGTTGTAGGATACCTCACGGGGTTTGCCCTTGTGGCAGCGGATGCAATCTTTTTCAGTAGCAACGCTGAACGCTTTAATGCCGCTGTGGCATGCTCCGCATGATTTGGTTTTCTCCATTTCCGCCATGGTGAAATGTTTTCTTTTTTTCAGGTTATAGATGGCGTCGTGGCAGATCCTGCAGTTGTTGTAGTATTTTTTGAGGTGTAACGCATGGCTGAATACAACCGGCTCGGAGTTTTTAAAAGAGTATTTTATGTCTTTTGTTTCAACGGCGCCGGAGCATATGACGGACATGAAAAATAGTGAGAGGGCCAAGCATAAGGTCTGTTTCAGCATAAAAAACTGCTCCTTGCAACATGATTGAATGACATATACGAGCGCGATACTATACAGGCTGAGCCAGGAGCCGTCAATTGTAAATTGCCAGGCCCCGGAACTGCGACTAAATCTCGGTTTTGCGGTTGATAGGATTAGTGCGCTGTGATATAGGTTGACACTATTTTATGACAAGGTTGCCCATATGATAATGATTGATCGCATGATTGAGCAGGCATTGCTGGAGGATATCCATACCGGCGACATCACCACCAAAGCGGTGGTGCCACAACGACGACCGGCCGAAGCGCGGCTGATCGCCAAGGAGGATCTGGTGGTCGCCGGGCTCTCGATTGCCGGAAGAGTATTCAGCCGCCTTGACCCGGATGTGGTTATCAGGTTGAACTGTTCAGAGGGTGACCATCTGGCAAAAGGCACGGTTATGGCGACACTGAGTGGTGACGCAGCCGATCTGTTGATGGGAGAGCGGGTCGCACTCAACCTGCTTCAGAGAATGTGCGGAATTGCAACGCTCACTTCCAGGTTCGTCGCGGCGGTTTCAGGAACCAAAGCTCGAATTGTCGATACGCGCAAGACCACTCCCGGCCTGCGTGAAATAGAAAAGTACGCGGTACGGATCGGTGGGGGGATCAATCACCGCACCGGTTTGTATGATGGCGTTCTGATAAAGGAAAACCATATTGCGGCCGCCGGTGGTATTACGGAAGCGATCCGGCGTGCGCGGGCCTATATCCCACATACACTTAAAATCGAGATAGAAACCGAAACCCTGGAGCAGGTCGATGAGGCCTTGGCGGCGGGCGCCGATATCATCATGCTGGACAACATGACCCTGGATCAGATGCGCAAGGCGGTTGCTGTAATTGCCGGTCGGGCGGTGGTCGAGGCGTCGGGCGGAGTCAACCTGGAAACGGTGCGGGGCATTGCCGAAACCGGGGTGGATATTATTTCGGTGGGGGCTCTTACCCATTCCCCAAGGGCGATGGATATCTCCATGCTGCTGGACTAGATGCCGGCAGACCTGCAGAACATGAACAGTTTTTTGAGGTAATTTCATGCACCAGAAAGCCTGTACCATCTTGCGGTTGTTTCGCGAAAAAAGCGGGTTTGTGTCTGGTGAATATGTCAGCAGGTCGCTTGGCGTTTCGCGCACCGCCGTATGGAAGCATATCTCATCGCTACGGGAACTTGGACATGTGATAGAAGCGGTCCCATCCCGTGGATATCGACTGCTCTCTTCGCCTGAATTGCTCGATTCCGGTGAAATAAACGCTCAGCTTGATACTGTCCTGGTTGGAAAGAGAATGGATTGTCTCAAGGAGACCCTTTCCACCAACGCGGATGCCTTCCGGATTGCCGAAGCCGGTGCGCCGGAAGGCGCGGTGGTCATCGCCGATGCGCAAACCGGGGGTAAAGGGCGACGGGGCCGAGTCTGGTCATCGCCGGTCGGAGTCAACCTCTACTGCTCGGTGGTGCTGCGCCCCTCGATAATGCCGCATGAAGCGCCCCAGTTGACCTTTCTTTCGGCGGTTGCCGTGGCAAGGGCCATAGAACAGACAACGGAACTGACACCGGAGATCAAGTGGCCTAACGATGTCCTGATCGATGGCAGGAAGGTGGCCGGTTTGCTCAATGAAATGAGTGCGGAAACCGACGGAATTAATTTCATTATCCTGGGCATCGGCGTGAATCTCAATATGACGGCAGATCAATTTCCGAATGATCTGCGCCAACCGGCGACGTCACTGTTGCTGGAATCCGGCTCAAGGGTTTGCCGGGCACGTTTCGCCGCCACGATGCTGAATGAGCTTGACAAGCTCTACGCGGAGTTTCTTTGCAACGGGTTTGATCCGGTAAGAGATGAGTGGCAGAGGCGCTGCAACGCCAATGGACGGGTGGTGTCGGTCAGTGATGCCGGGTGTGAAAGCAGAAGCGGCATATTTGCCGGCATAGATGGTGACGGCGCTTTGTTGATTCGTTCCGGGGATGGCAGGATCGAGCGTATAGTCAGTGGTGATGTGAGGGTGATCTGAATGCTTCTGGTGATTGATGTAGGGAACAGCAACATTGTTCTGGGTGTTTATGACGGCGAGCTGCTCGTGCGAAGTTGGCGTCTGTCAACGGATAAATCGCGTACATCCGATGAGTACGCCGTGCTCCTGCACAGCCTGTTCGAACAGGCCGGCCTGGATTTCCTGTCAATCAGGGCAACGATCATCGCTTCCGTGGTTCCACCCCTGACCGGGGTGATGGAAGCCATCTCGCGCGATTTCTTCAAGCTGACCCCGTTTGTGGTCGGCCCCGGTCTTAAAACCGGCATGCCGATCCAGTATGACAATCCACGGGAAGTCGGCGCAGACCGGATCGTTAATGCGGTGGCCGGTTTCGAAAAGCACAAGTGCGCGTTGGTGATTGTAGATTTTGGTACCGCCACAACCTTTGATTACGTGAATTCCAAAGGTGAATACTGCGGAGGGGCGATTGCCCCCGGACTTGCAATATCGCTGGAGGCGCTGTTCCAGAGGGCCAGCAAGCTGCCGCGAATCGACATCGTCAAACCGCCGCATGTAATCGCCAAGAATACCGTCAACTCGATGCAGGCGGGTATCTTCTTTGGTTATGTCGGTCTGGTCGATGGAATAGTCGAGAATATCCGGTCCGAGTGTCATGAAAAATTCAGGGTGGTGGCCACCGGCGGGCTGGCGGTTCTGATCGCTCCGGAATCCAGGACCATTGATGAGGTGGATGAGTTCCTGACATTGGACGGGTTGCGGATATTGTATGAAAGGAACAGGTAACGCCCATTGCCGTAGTGACAAAGAATTTTTTTCGGATATTATAGCGGCAGTGTATACAGTGCCGGTTAACGGTCGATGCTTTTGATGAAATAGAGCAGTAAATTCTATTATTGCATACAAGGAGGCAGTTCTATGGGACAGTTTGAAACCAGCAAGATCCGCAACTTGGGTATCATCGCACACGGCGGAGCCGGCAAAACCTCGCTTTCCGAAGCAATCCTCTTCGATACCGGCATGATCGATCGCCTGGGGCGTGTTGATGACGGCACTTCCACCATGGATTTCGAACCGGAGGAGATCAAGCGCAAGATCTCGATTACCTCGGCTCTCGACCATTGTGAATGGAACGGGCACTCAATCCATATCGTGGATACTCCCGGTTACGGCAACTTTATTGCGGACACACGCGCCTGCATGCGTGCCCTGGACTGTGCGGTGATAATCCTGTCGGCCATCTCCGGAGTCAAGGCCCAGACTGAGGATATCTGGAACTGGGCCAACGAATTCGAAATTCCCCGGATCGCCTTTGTCAATAAACTTGATCGGGAGCGCGCCAGTTTTCTGCGCGCGATCGACGACATGGAGAAAACCCTGGGGGCCAGGGGGGTCGCGATCCAGATGCCGATCGGACTAGAGGCCGATTTTGAAGGGGTAATCGACCTGATCGGCATGAAGGCCTGCTTCTATGCCAAGGATGGCTCCGGTAAATTTACCGAAGGAGCGATCCCGGCCGAGTATGCCGAAGAAGCCGCGCGTCTCAGGGAGCATCTTGTCGAGACGGTTGCCGAGGCCTATGACGCCCTGACTGAAAAATATCTCGAAGCCGGAGAACTGACGGAAGATGAGATAATTGACGGCCTGCGGGTCGGCACCATGCGCAACACCTTTACCGCGGTACTGTGCGGATCAGCGACGAGCAATATAGGTGTTCAGCATCTGCTGGATGCCATCTGCGCCTATCTGCCGTCGCCGCTTGACCGGACCAAGGCGGTCGGGGTTCACCCCAAGACCGAGGAGGTGGTCGAGCGCGCTCCGGACGAGAAGGAGCCTTTTTCGGCGCTGGTTTTCAAAACGACTTCGGATCCCTATACCGGCAAAATAACGATCTTCCGGGTCTACTCCGGTGTGCTCAATTCCGATTCCACGGTGTTTAACTCCACCAGGGGTGTCGAGGAGCGTATCGGACAGATCTACGAGCTGGAAGGAAAGAAACAGCATCCGATCAAGCAGGCCGTTGCCGGAGATATCGTCGCGGTGGCCAAGCTGAAGGAGACCATTACCGGCGACACCCTCTGCGACGCGGCCAAGCCGATTGTCTACGAGCCCGCCAAACAGCTGCTGCCGGTCATTTCATACGCTATCGAGCCTAAAACCAAAGCCGACGAAGACAAGATCCACAACGCCTTGCACCGCATGATCGAGGAGGAGCCGACCCTTGAGTCGCACCGCGACACGCAGACCAAGGAGTTTATCATTTCCGGTATGGGGCAGGTTCATCTGGAAGTCATAGTTGAGAAAATGAAGCGGAAATTCGGCGTCGAAGTGTTGCTGAAAACCCCCAAGGTCCCGTACCTTGAGACCATCCGCGGGACCGCCAAGGTACAGGGCAAATACAAGAAGCAGTCCGGTGGACGTGGACAGTATGGTGACTGCTGGATCGAGATGTCTCCGACCGCCCGTGGCGAAGGCTATGTTTTTGATGACAAGATTGTTGGCGGGGTGATACCGCGCCAGTATATCCCCGCTGTGGACAAGGGTATCCAGGAAGCTTGCCTGGACGGATATCTGGCCGGATATCCTGTGGTTGACTTCAGGGTGGCTCTTTACGACGGTTCGTTTCACACCGTTGACTCATCCGAGATGGCATTCAAGGTGGCCGGTTCCATGGCCTTCAAAAAGGCGATGGAGGTGTGCAAGCCGGTTCTGCTGGAGCCGATCGTCAATATGAAGATCACGGTTCCTGACGAGAACATGGGTGATGTGATCGGTGACCTGAATTCCCGGCGTGGCAAGGTAGTCGGCGTAGAGCCCAAGGCCAATTCCCAGATTATCCGTTCCGTGGTCCCCATGTCCGAGGTTCTTGCCTATTCGAATGACTTGAAATCAATGACCAGCGATCGAGGCATGTTCAGCATGGAGTTTTCCCACTATGAAGAGTTGCCGACGCATCTCTCCCAGAAGGTGATTGCCGAGGCGCAGGGCGGTAAAAAAGAGTCGAATAACAATCATTAGAAATCAGGAGTTGTTTTTCGCTCTTTTGAGCGTAAAACAACTCCGTTAACGCACTTATCCCGTTTTTCAGGGGATAAGATTCACAACGGAGGTTTTTCATGGATTTCAAGTTCAGCAAGGGGACGGGTGACGCCGGGCAGCAGGATGCACCCGGAGAAAAAAAGAATCAGAGTGCTCTGCTGGTGCTTCTTCTCCTTCTGGTGGGCGGATTTTCGTATCTGTATTTCTTTACAGGATTGATCAAACCGCAACAGGCTCCCCAACCGGCCGAGTCTCCGGCGCCGCAGGTGGTTAAAATGCCGCTGCCGGCTCCTGACAGCGCCGGCGCCGGTGCGGACAAGAACGATGCCACCCCGAAAAGCGAACCCGCTGCTGCAAAAGAGGCCCCCAAGCCGGCTCAGCCTGCTACTGCTGTACCGGCAGCCAAGCCGTCGCCACCGGTAAAGGCGAAAGAGGAGCCCAAAAAGCCCGAACCCCCAAAGGTAGCCGAAAAGAAAGTTCAACCTGCTACTGTTGCGGATAAAAAGGATAAGAAACCGGCAGTGGCCAAGGCCGATGAAAAGAAGCCTGCTGCGGTAAAAAGTCAGCTTCCGGCAGCCAAGAAGGCCGAACCGGTCAAGCCTGCCGGAAAATCGCAAACAGCGGAAGTAACTCCAAAGCCGAAAAAAACTGCCGCAGTTGCCTCCGGCTCTGCTAAAGCCGCTCCGGTGCAGGCTGCTTCAGGCGGCTCCTGGTCGGTGCTGTTGGGCCAATATGTGATTGAGGAAGCCCTCTCCGCCGATATGGGGCGTGTGCGCAAGGCCGGCCTAGAACCGGTAGTCAAGGCCGGTTCGCGTAAAAAATCCGCGATGAACAGGCTGCTGTTGGCCGAGTTTGCAAGCCGTGGTGATGCCCAGGCCGAGCTTGCCCGGCTGAAACGACACACTTCCGACGCGTTTATAATGGATCAGGCCGGCAAATTTGCGGTTTATGCGGGATCGTATCTGTTGGACGTCCGCGCGTCTTCGGAAAAAAAGCGATTGACCGCCGCCGGTTTTCCGGTCAGCATCAAACGCGCTGAAATTGCCATTCCTACCCAGAGTCTGACCGTCGGTCCGTTCAAGGACAAAAAAGCTGCCGAGTCCGCTCTCGGCAAGCTGAAAACCACCGGAGTCAAGGCCACGCTGGTTAAGAACTAGTTTTGCCGATGTCCAATAAGATCAAGTTCACAATATCCCCGGCCGTGGCGGCCTACGTCAGGCCGGGGGTTTCCCCTGAAGTCAGGCTGGCCGGATGTGACGCCGCGTCCGGAATGGAGACTTTCGAGCGTGTGACGCTCCTGTTCTGTCTGTCAAAGGACCCGGACCCTTCGATAAAATCCTCCGCAATCACTCTTATGCAAATACTGCCTGAGGATGTGGTCAATGAATATTCCGCATCTGACAAGGCCCACCCGCTGGTTCTGGAATTTCTTGTCCGTATTCGCGACAAACGCCCGGAGTCTGCTGATTTGAGCGCGGTGTCTCCTGGTGATGTTGAAGAGCTCAACCAGCCTGGAAATGTCGAGCCGGTCCTCCCACTGCCGGCGGATTGCCTGGACGGCGATATTCCGCTTGAAGATGAAAGCACTGCCGCTGATGAAGATATGAATGAAAATGCTGACGAAGATACTGATGAAGAAGTGGGGGAAGAGTTTCTCAGCAAGTTCAAAATTGCGCAGATGATGGGGATTGGCGAGAAGATCAAAATGGCGCTTTCCGGGGACAAGGAGTGGCGTTCGATATTGGTCAAGGACTCCAACAAGCTGGTTTCCGGCAGTGTTATCAAGAACCCGCGCATTACCGAATCAGAAATCCTTAAGTTGATCAAGTCCGGAATTCAGAACGATGAAATCATGCGCCTGATTTGTGCCAACAAGGAATGGATCAAGAGTTACCAGATTCGCAAGAGTCTGATTGAAAATAGCCGGACTCCGGTACAGAGCGCTATCCGCTACCTCGCTACCATGGGGGAGAAGGATCTGGCCGGTTTTGCCAAGAGCAAAAATGTTACATCGGTTATTTCCACGATGGCCAAGCGGCTGCTATTGAATAAAAAAAGGTAGGCACACTCCGGAGAACACCCATGGCGCTGGTTAATCATGCCAAAAAAGAAATAAACGCCAAAATCATATATTATGGTCCGGCTGGCTGCGGCAAGAGCACGGCTCTCAATTATATCTATTCGCGAATAAAACCAGCTTTGCGTGGCGAGCTGAAGTCTGTGCCGGCGGGTGGAGACAATCTGCTGTTCTTTGATTTCAGCCCTTTAGATGCCCCATTGCAAGATGGTTATCATGTCCGCCTTCACATCTACACGCTGACTGGATTGGTCCATAATCCGGCAACCTGGAAAATGACGCTTAAAGGCGCCGATGGAATCGTGATCATGATGGATCCTTCGCCCGAACGTTTAGCGGAATCCCAGGAGAGTGTCATGCTGTTGAGGGACTATCTTTCGGCGTATGGAGTCGGCTTGCATGATACTCCGGCAATACTGCAGTTGAATGAATCATGTCGCGATGCCGGGTTGGTGGATGATTCCGGATTGGCGCGCAAGCTTGATCTGTCCTCCGTTATGGTGCGCCGTTCCAATGCTGCCAGTGGGGAAGGGGTGCTGGAAGCCTTGACAGGCCTTTTCAGGCCGGTACTGGAGCGTGTTGCCACGGCGGGTAATCGTAACGAAATAAATACTGCTGCTACTGTCCCGGGTGAGCAGGCATTGTTTGACGAAATCAGCTCTGGAGACGATCCAGGCAAGGTTGTTGCCGCGGGATCTGCAAGAATCTCGTTGTCGGTCCCGGATGTAAATGTTGAAGGGACTCTGATCCGTATTCCACTGGAGATTTCGGTTGGCGAGTCTCGTCGCAGGATGACAATTTCGGTTTCTATCGAGCCGGAGTGACTACAAGGCTGATTGCCGGCTATTGGATGCCGGTGGGCGTCGCAGAACGGCCATACCCGGGATTATGAAAGCAACTGTCTTCCGGCATGTCTCGTATTCCTCACCGTATTCCAACAGCAGTCTTCGCTCTTCGACCAGTGCGCCAACAACAAAATAAACCGAGGACAGCGCGGAAAGAATTAGCCAGCGGCACGTGACAACCGGGTTGAACAGCAAAAACAGCATTGAAAAGAGATATAAGGGGTGGCGTACTATCCGGTAACAACCGTCGGTGACAAGTCGGCTGCGAGTGGGCGTGGCATAATCTTTTCCGGGGAGTCCCAGAAAGTCCGCTGCTCCGGTCTGCCGCACGCATAAGATCAGCATTAACAGTGCTGCTCCCTGTACAAGATACATAACCAGGCTCCAGACGCCCGGTGCAACATAAAGTACGGGAGTATTCCGATAGGAAGCCATTACCCAGCCAAACATTGCCAGAGATATCAGGTTGTATGTCAGCCGGTATATCCATTGCCCGGATTGACTCTGGCGGATAATTGCCTTTTTTATCGGAGGCAGGGCCAGCAGTGAATGAACTGCTGCAAAAATACAAAATCTGGATGTAAAGATTAGCGCGTCATGCATGTCTGATCCTTGTCGAATTGACGGTACCACGAGCACCTTGTATACACAACCAGAACATGTTATAAGCTGAAGAACTGTAATTATCGGGGAGGATTTTTAAATGGCAGTGATCACAGTGTCGCGAGAGATGGGAACGGGAGCATACAATATTGCATCGGAGATAGCCAAAAAGCTCAAGTATACGCTGGTTGACGGTCAGCGTATCAGCCTGATGGCCTCACAATATGGTCTGACGCCGGAACTTTTGCAACTGGTTGACGAGAAACCGCCTGCCTATATAACTGCCGAAGACCGCAAGCGCGCAGCCGCACTCAATGCGGTAGAACTTATCATTCTTGACCTGGCGCGCAAGGGTAATGCCATAATTTACGGCCGTGGTGGCCAGGATCTTCTGAATGGTTGCAAGAACGTGCTGCGTCTCAGGTTCATTGCAGATTTTGAAGAACGGGTGGAGCGCTTTGCCGAGCGTGAATGGATCGATCCCGACATGGCTCGTTCCCTGATTCGTAGAAGCGACCATCAACGTGGGGGCTTTATACACTTCTACTTTGATCGAGACTGGAGGCAGCCTAACAATTACGATATGATTTTCAATACCTCCCGCCTTTCGGAATCAACCATAATCGACTGTATCGTGGCAGCGGTGAAAGAGCCTTCACTGAAAGAAGCCGACAAGGCTTCAGTTGCCGTCATTGATTCCACGATCATGGTCAAGAAGATAGAAACCGCGCTATTGAGTGCGCCGTCGCTTGAGGACTACCGGCCGTTTACGATAACATTTGAAAAAGGGGTGGCAACACTGGGCGGCTACATAGTTTCGGAAACACAAAAAAACTCTGCCATCAACATCGTACGTTCACTTAAAGGGGTAAGTACGGTTAAAGATGATATTCAGGTTGTTAACTATAAGGCTTACAAGGATAAAATATAATTACTGAGGTTTCTTCCTGCGTTTTTCTTGAATGCAGGCGATCAGGGGGGCGAGCAGGTTTCTGTCAAAACGGATGCCTTCCCGCCCTTTTCCTATTTCTATTCCGGTTTCAATTCCGTGGTAGTCAGAACCCGCGGTGACGATTAAATCGAGTTCGTCGGCCAGACGCCTCAGAAACTCGATCTCCAAAGGCCAGCCCATATTGTTGAATACCTCGATGCCATCGAGCCCCAGGTCTATTAGCGCTGAAATCACTCGTCTCAACTCTGCCTGGTCCTTGCTGATGCTTGTCGGGTGCGCAAGGACCGCGGCGCCGCCAATGCGATGAATCTCATCGATAGCGCTCTCCATCAGCCAGTAACTTTTAGCGACGTTACATGGTACCAGGTAGCGCTGAAAGGCCTCTTCCATGCTTGATACGAAGTTGCGTGCCAGCAAAACCCTGGCGATATGTGGGCGGCCAATGGCATCGTTGGCAAAGGCAAGTACCTCGTCTGTTGTTATGGCGTCCCGGCCTTCCGTGAGCAGTTGTCTGTTTACCAGATCCATGATCTCATTGTTGCGTTGCTCACGCCGGCTACGGAACCTGTCGATCTGTTTGAGAAATAGTTGATCGCTGAAATCTATTCCGTATCCGAGCAGATGAACATCCTTGAAATCTTCAAAATGCACCGAAAGCTCAACCGCGGGTATAACTTCAACACCAAATTCGATTCCTGCTGAAATCGCGTCAGGTATGCCGGCGACTGAATCATGGTCTGCAATCGCAACAACCTCTACTCCGAGTTGTTTGGCCATCGTAATCAGTTGCTTCGGGTGATATGCGCCATCGGAACAACAGGAATGTATGTGCAGGTCAATACTCATGGCGGCCATACTACAGGCAAGCAATGGAAAAGTAAAACCACCATTGTGTCTGATGTCCTATTAGGATAATATCCAAATCATGAATGCTGAAGATATACATACTGCAATCACTCTTCTGCGAGAAGAATACACGGGCTGGCGCAAGCCTGCCGTCACAATCGTGGCCCAGTGTGAACGCAGTCCCTACAAGGTGCTGGTATCCTGTATCATCTCGCTGCGGACAAAAGACGAGGTAACCGCAAAGGCGTCGGAGCGCCTGTTCGCACGTGCCGCAACTCCCGCTGCCATGGCCGCGCTTGCAACTGACGAAATTGCGGAGCTGATTTACCCCGCCGGTTTTTATCGCAACAAATCCGAACAGATACATGAAATATCACGCCGCTTGATATCTGAATATGACGGAAAGGTCCCTGACGAAATTGACGAACTGCTGGCTTTCAAAGGGGTGGGGCGCAAGACGGCAAATCTGGTGCTGACTCTGGGATTCGGAAAACAGGGCATATGTGTCGATACCCACGTCCATCGAATCTGCAACCGCTGGGGTTATGTAACAACCCGTACTCCCGAGGAAACTGAAATTGCCTTGAGAGCCAAGCTGCCGGAGGAGTACTGGATACCGATAAACGATCTGCTGGTGGCTTTTGGACAGAACGTCTGTGTTCCGGTCTCTCCGCGTTGTTCCGTATGCCGCCTGCGTAACATCTGCAGTCGAGCCGGTGTTTTGGTGTCCAGGTAATTCGGAACTGTCATAAATCATGCGTTAGTGGTAATTGAGTATTGCTTGAAGATAAAAACTGTTATAAAATAAAACACTTTTATTATGACAATACAACAGGAGGTATAGGCATGTTGCAGAAGATCGGTTTCATAGGTTTGGGCACTGTTGGTAGGCATATGGCCGCCAATCTGGTCAAGGGACGTTATGAGTTGACGGTGTTCGACAATGATCAGGTCGTGATGAACGAGCTGATAGCCTTGGGCGCCCATGCCGCGGGTTCAGCGCAAGAGGCCGCCAAGGGACGTGATCTTGTTATTGCCATAGTCCCCGAGGGGGATGAGCTCGGCCCATTGTTTTTTGGAGAAAAGGGCATTTTGGCCGGCTTGGAGGCTGGTACTATCCTGGCCGACATGGGATCGCATTCACTGGATACTACTCTGAAAATGGCCGACGAATGTGCAAAGAAAAAAGTTCAGTACCTTGATTCTCCCGTCTGGGGCAACAAGGAACATGCCGTTAATGGGTTGGTAACGATCATAACCGGTGGCGATCAGTCCCTGGTTGGAAAATGCCGCGAAGCGTTCTCAACCTTTGGCTTGAATATTATTCATGTGGGTCAGATCGGCGATGCCACCAAGATGATGTTTATCGTTAACATGGTCCAGTCCGAACTGGTCGAAGTGCTTGCGGAGGGGCTTGTGCTTGGTGAAAAGATGGGCTTCAGCGCGGACCGTATCCTTGAGGTGCTTGACACTCGCGGTGTCGCTTCACCACTGTTCCACAGGAAAGGCCGGGCCATGGCGCGCGGAGACTTTTCGCGAAGCCTGGCACTCAAATACGTTCACGAACAGCTCCACGTTGTTCTGAATGCCGCTAGACTGGTCGGACTGCATCTACCGGCTGCCGAGGCTGCCAGCAAGGTGTATGAACAGGGTGTTAACGATGGTCTTGGAGAAGAGGACTTCTCGGCGGTAATCAAGGTGTTACGCAAGTAATTTCCGCAATAACGGTAATCTGAAAATCACAGGCGTCCTGAATACGGGCGCCTGTGCCGTTTTACCGTGAGGAGAGTCTGCTATGACCGGTAACTTCCGTCCACGTTCAGTATATATTGCCGCATCCTGGATGGCTCCAGTGGGAAGATACAATGGGGCCGACAAGGAGAACCTCTCTTTTCTTGATATGGCCGAGAGCTGCGGAGCGGTATTTGACGCAAGCCCCGTACGCAGGCGTGACGTTGAAGCCGTAATTGTAGGTAGCCAGAACCCTTCGGCTTTTTCGGGGGTGGATAATACCGCTGCAAAAATTGCCGGAATACTGGGAGTTTCCGGCGCTCGCTCGGTTCTGGTGGACACCGCCTCATCATCAGGCGCTTCGGCTTTTGAAAGCGCGTATCTTGAGGTTGCATCGGGGCGCTTTGACCATGTTTTGGCGCTTGGAATCCAGAAGATGAGTGATGCCAGCACACTGGAGTCCACCCGGATCATTGCCGGGGTCATCGACCGTGACGAGTCCGAATACGGCCTGACCATGCCCGCCTGTGGCGCCCTGGTTGCCCGGGCTCTCAAGGAGCGTCTCGGATTCACCGAGGAGGAGTGGACCGCCTATTCCGCCATGCTCACCCAGCGCAGCCACCGCTTTGCAGCATCGAACCCGGATGCACACCTCTCTTTCAAGCTGGAGCTTGCCGACTATTATCGCCAGATCGTAAATAACAAAAACTACCGTTACTGGGATCCGCTGCGCTATCACGACTTCTGCCCCATGTCGGATGGCATGGCAGCCGTGATTCTGACTTCAACTCCTCAGGACGTGCTGGTCAGCGGCGTGGGCAGCGCCACCGATATACCGACAATTGCAGACCGCAACTATTTCCACTCATTTCCGGCCACCGTGACAGCAGCGGGCTATGCTTACGGCATGGCTGGCATCAAGGATATACGGGCCTTTTCAGGCAAGCTGCACGTTAATATGCATGACCCGTTCAACGGTTTCGGGCCGATCAACCTGGTAGACCTGGGCATCGTATCAAGGAATCGCCTGATGGATGCGCTGCTGGACGATAGCCTGACCGGCGACAAAGGTGAGTTTCCCACCAACCTGACCGGCGGGCTCAAGGGGAGGGGGCATCCGCTCGGGGCTACCGGAATGATCCAGATCGTCGAGAATCACCGTCTGATTCGCGAACGCGGCTTTGCCGCGGCCCTTTCGCACTCGATCGGCGGACCGATCAATAATAACGTGGTGACTCTGCTGGAACGGAGCGAACACTACCATTCACGTCCCCATGAGATGTTCAAGCCCTGGGGACTGCCGTCACTGGGCAAGCTTAAACCAAAGGGGGTTTGCCTCAACGCCATACTTGCATCCGGTGGGGCACTGGAAGGTGCTTTCGTGACCGCTACGGCAAGGTTCCACCATAAAACCGGTCAGCCGGAGGTGGTAATACTTATCATTTCCTGTCGCCATGATGGAGCAACACACAAGTTTCTGTTCGGTGTCGCCGGTGAACATTATTCGAAAATATCCATGTTTAATCATGGGGATCCGGTATCAGTGGAGTCCCTTGACGGGGTAATCCTGGTCAACAGCATCCCTGTCAGAAAGCTATACGTTAAAACCATAAATGGATTGGTGGAACTGGCAGAGTCGGGCTGGAAAAAGCTTGTGGGGAAAAAGTAAATCGCGCCAATCCTTGACGTGTCTGCATAAAAAAAGCGGCCGGAGAATTTTCTCCGGCCGCTGATTCTTACGCTAACCCCAAACCAGGGTTACGCAGCTTCAAGATCGTCATCTTCCTCAACATCTCTCTTCTCTTCTGTAACAGTTACGTTCTGCTGAGCAGGCACGTCGGTCTGCAAACGTATTCCGCGGTAACGTGAAATGCCCGTTCCAGCCGGGATCAAACGTCCCATGATGACATTCTCCTTGAGTCCGCGCAGATGATCGATTTTTCCTTCGATCGCTGCCTGGGTCAATACTTTGGTCGTCTCCTGGAACGAGGCTGCCGAAATGAATGACTCTGTCGAGAGTGAAGCCTTGGTGATACCCAGCAACAACGGCTCGGCAATCGCCGGTCGCTTGCCGTCGGCAAACGCCTTGTCGTTTTCCTGCTCGAACACGTAGCGCTCAACCTGGTCGTCCACCAGCAGACTGGTATCGCCGGTGTCCTTGATGCGTACGCGCCGCAGCATCTGACGTACAATGACCTCGATATGCTTGTCATTGATCTTTACGCCCTGCAGACGGTAAACTTCCTGCACCTCGTCAACCAGGTATTTTGCCAGTTCCTTGACACCCAACACACGCAGAATGTCATGCGGATTGGAGGAACCGTCCATCAGGGGTTCGCCTGCACGTACATGATCCCCTTCGTGAACGCTGATATGCTTCCCTTTCGGGATCAGATACTCTTTTGGTTCACCAAGTTCTGGTGTAACGATAACCTTGCGTTTTCCTTTGGCGTCTTTACCGTATGAAACACGGCCGTCAATCTCGGTAATAACAGCAAAGTCCTTGGGTTTACGTGCTTCAAACAGCTCGGCAACACGCGGCAGACCACCGGTGATGTCTTTGGTCTTCGTGGTCTCGCGTGGGATCTTGGCGATGATATCGCCTGCACTGATGACGGTGTCATCAATAACAGTGATGTTTGCGCCGGCTGGCAGGAAGTAGCGCCCGATGGTTCCGCCGCCTTCTCCGCTGGCATCCTTGATGGCGATGCGCGGGCGTTTGTCGGTATCCTTGGTCTCGATGATAACCTTACGTGAGAGTCCGGTTACATCATCCAGCTGCTCTTCCATCGTAACGCCTTCGATTATGTCGGCAAACTTGATCTTACCGGCAACCTCGGTCAGGATCGGCATGGTGTAGGGGTCCCACTCGGCCAGGGTCGTGCCCTGTTTTACTGCGCCATCCGGAGCGATCTTGATCTTCGCACCGTAAACAACGGTATATTTTTCACGCTCACGCCCGGACTCGTCGATAACGGCAATCTCACCGTTACGGTTCATGACGATGTGGTGTCCTTCATTGTTTACAACAGTGTTAACGTTTATGTACTTGATGATACCATCGGCGCGTGCTTCCAGAGAAGTCTGCTCCGCGTGACGTGATGCGGTACCACCGATGTGGAAGGTACGCATCGTCAGCTGTGTACCCGGTTCACCGATGGACTGGGCCGCAATTACGCCAACCGCTTCACCCATGTTGACACTGTGCCCCCTGGCGAGATCGCGGCCGTAACACTTGGCGCAGATGCCACGTTTGCTCTGGCAGGTTAGCACGGAACGGATCTTGATCTTTTCCAGTCCTGCATCTTCGATACGTTTTACCAGATATTCATCAATCTCCTGGTTGGCCTCCACCAGCACCTCATCGGTAATCGGATCATGAATGTCTTCCAGAGCAACACGCCCCAGAATACGGTCCCCGATATGCTCGATGATTTCACCACCCTCGGTGAGTGAAGCTACCATCAGGCCGTCCAGTGTACCGCAATCGGTTTCTGTGATAATGGCATCCTGGGCGACGTCTACCAGACGACGGGTCAGATAACCGGAGTTGGCTGTCTTGAGCGCGGTATCGGCCAGACCTTTACGAGCGCCGTGGGTTGAGATGAAGTACTGCAGAACCGTCAGACCTTCTCGGAAATTGGCGGTAATCGGTGTTTCGATGATCTCGCCGGACGGCTTGGCCATCAGACCGCGCATACCGGCCAGCTGTCTGATCTGCTGTGCGGAACCACGGGCTCCGGAGTCGGCCATCATATGGATCGCGTTGAACGACGGAGTTTCAATCTTGTTTCCGGCACGGTCGAAGACGATTTCCTTGGAAAGGTTATCCAACATCTCCTTTGCAATTTCTTCGGTTGCCTTGGCCCAGATGTCGATGACCTTGTTATAACGTTCACCGTCGGTAATCAGACCCTCGGTGTACTGGTTCTGGATTTCCGTGACCTCTTCTTCCGCCTTGCCGATGATTGCCGGTTTTCCTTCCGGGATAACCATGTCGTCCAGACAGATTGAAACTCCGGCCAGGTTCGCATATTTAAAACCGATCTCCTTGAGCCTGTCGGCCAGAATGACGGTTTCCTTGCTGTCCGACAGGCGGTAGCATGTGTCCACCAGGTTCGAAAGTTCTTTCTTTGTCATAACCTTGTTGACAGCTGAGAAAGGAACCGCCGGAGGTAGAACATCGCGCAGCAGTATCCTGCCCGGAGTTGTATCAACCATTTGCGGTTTTTCGTCCGTAGACAGGTTTTTCATGCGGACCTTGATTTTAGCCTGCATGTGCACAGCACCGGAATCGAATGCAATGCGGACCTCTTCCGGTGAAGAGAAACAACCGGAAGCGTTGATTCCGGACTCAAGTTCTTTATCAGTGGGCTTGAAGTACTCTCCCTTGACGTTGATCCGGTCACGGGTCATGTAGTATGCGCCGAGAACCATGTCCTGTGAAGGAACGATGATCGGCTTGCCGTTGGCGGGAGAGAGGATGTTGTTGGTTGACATCATCAGGACGCGTGCTTCCACCTGGCTCTCGATTGACAGCGGAAGGTGTACTGCCATCTGGTCACCGTCGAAGTCGGCGTTGAAGGCGGTACAGACCAGCGGATGCAACTGGATCGCCTTGCCTTCGATCAGAACCGGTTCGAAGGCCTGGATGCCGAGTCTGTGCAGGGTTGGAGCACGGTTCAGCATCACAGGATGTTCCTTGATGACTTCTTCAAGCACGTCCCACACCTCGGGGCGTTCTTTTTCAACCATCTTCTTGGCACTCTTGATAGTCGTGACGTAGCCACGCTCTTCCAGTTTGTTGTATATGAACGGCTTGAAGAGTTCCAGAGCCATCTTCTTGGGAAGCCCGCACTGATGGAGCTTCAGCTCCGGACCGACGACGATGACCGAACGGCCGGAATAGTCGACACGCTTACCGAGCAGATTCTGACGGAAACGGCCCGACTTGCCTTTGAGCATGTCGGAAAGGGATTTGAGCGGACGCTTGTTGGGGCCTGCGATCGCACGGCCGCGGCGGCCGTTGTCGAAAAGGGCGTCCACCGCTTCCTGCAGCATTCTCTTCTCGTTGCGGATGATGACTTCCGGCGCTTGAAGCTCGCACAGGCGTTTCAGGCGGTTGTTGCGGTTGATAACGCGGCGGTACAGGTCGTTCAGGTCGGATGTGGCAAACCGTCCACCATCCAGTGGCACCAGCGGGCGGAGTTCGGGGGGAAGAACCGGGATACACTCCAGAATCATCCACTCCGGCTTATTACCCGAATGCCTGAAGGCTTCAACAACCTTGAGGCGCTTGGCGGTTTTCTTGCGTTTGGCCTCGCTGGTGGACTCCACCATTTCGGAACGCAATGTTACAGCGAGCTCTTCGAGATTGAGCGAACGCAGGCAGTCACGGATAGCTTCCGCTCCCATGCCGCCGGAGAAAGCATCAGCCCCGTATTCCTGCTGCATTTTCAGATACTTGTCCTCGGACATCACCTCGCAAAACTGCAAGGGGGTGTTTTTTGGGTCGCTGATTACAAAACCCTCGAAATAGAGTACCTTTTCAAGGTCCTTGAGAGTGATGTCAAGCAGGTTGCCGATGCGTGACGGCAGTGATTTCAAAAACCAGATATGTGCTACCGGCGTGGCCAGGTCGATATGTCCGAGACGTTCACGCCGTACTTTTGAAGGTATTACTTCCACGCCGCACTTCTCACAGATAATGCCGCGATGTTTCATCCGCTTGTACTTGCCGCAGTTGCACTCATAGTCTTTTGTCGGGCCAAAGATCTTGGCGCAGAAAAGACCGTCACGCTCCGGTTTGAAGGTTCGGTAGTTGATAGTTTCCGGTTTTTTTACCTCGCCATGAGACCGTTCCCGAATCTTGTCAGGAGATGAAATCGATATGCGTATTGCTGAAAAGTGGAGTGGATCTTTTGGTTTATCAAAAAAGCTGAAATAATCTTCCACGATGCTCTCCTCCGTAGTCTTGCTCTTGGTGTCCGTTACGATAAAGCAGACGCCTGCAAAAAGTCTTTATTGTTCTTCGTCACCTTCAAGCAGATCAACATCCAGGCACAGTGACTGTAATTCCTTGATGAGAACGTTGAAGGATTCCGGCAGGCCGGGCTCAAGGGTATGTTTGCCCTTGACGATTGCCTCATACATGCGTGTACGTCCGGATACATCGTCAGACTTGACCGTCAGGAACTCCTGTAGCGCATGTGCGGCACCATAAGCCTCCATGGCCCAGACCTCCATCTCACCGAGTCTCTGGCCACCGAACTGAGCCTTGCCGCCCAGCGGTTGCTGGGTTACCAGACTGTAAGGCCCAATCGAACGAGCATGGATCTTGTCATCAACCAAATGGTGGAGCTTGAGGACATACATGACGCCGACAGTAACCTTGTTGTCGAATGGTTCGCCTGTGCGACCGTCAAACAGGGTTACCTGTCCCGACGAATGCAGATTGGCCTTGCCCAGCATGGCTTTGATCTGAGCTTCGGTGGCTCCCTCGAAAACCGGTGATGCCATTGCCACGCCCCGTTGCAGGCGCTTGGCAACCTTCAGCAGCTCTTCCTGGTTGAGTCCGTCGATGAATGTGCCGACCTCTTCATCTCCATATACATCTTTGAGGTAGGCTTTCAAGTTGTCTTCAGACGTATGCTTCTCGAGCATGTCTTCTATTTTCCAGCCGATTCCTTTGGCAGCCCAACCCAGATGGGTCTCCAGGATCTGGCCGACGTTCATACGTGATGGTACACCCAGCGGGTTCAGCACGATCTCCACCGGACGGCCATCTTCCATGTACGGCATGTCTTCTTCAGGCATGATACGTGAAACGACACCCTTGTTACCATGGCGACCGGCCATCTTGTCACCGACCTGCAGTTTACGTTTGATCGAAATATAGATCTTTACCATCTTGATAACGCCTGGAGGAAGATCGTCGCCGCGTTTCAGCTTCTGGATCTTGTCTTCGAAGACGTTATGAATCAGGTCTATCTGACGATTAAGCGTTTCGAGTATCTGATGCACCTTGTCATCGGTCTCGTCATCATCGCTGATGGAGATACTGCTCCAAACATTGCCGGGCAGTTCGGAAAGTACCTCTTCGGTGATCTTTCTACCCTTGGCGAGCAGCAGCTCTCCCTTGCTGTTCTCAAGCTTCACAGCCAGGGTCTTGCCGACCAACAGCCGCTTCAGCTTGCCGATGGCCGACTCGCGGATAATGCGGATCTCGTCCTGCTCATCCTTGCGCAGCTTTTCTTCTTCGGCTTTTTCTATCAGCTCGGTACGTGTATCTTTATCGTTGCCCTTGCGTGAGAATATTTTTGCACCGATGACAGTCCCTTCGACTCCGGGGGGAACCGTAAGTGACGTGTCACGAACATCTCCCGCCTTTTCACCGAAAATTGCGCGCAGCAGTTTCTCTTCGGGAGACAGTTGTGTTTCGCCTTTCGGTGTGATCTTGCCAACCAGAATGTCGCCCGGCTTTACTTCAGCACCGATACGGATAATACCGGATTCATCCAGGTCTTTGAGAGTTTCCTCGCCAAGATTCGGTATGTCGGAAGTGATCTCTTCCTTGCCTAGTTTCGTATCGCGGGCAACGCACTCGAATTCTTCGATGTGGATCGAAGTGTAGCGGTCATCCTTTACAAGCTTCTCTGAAATAAGGATGGAGTCCTCGTAGTTGTATCCTCCCCAAGGCATGAAGGCCACGACCACGTTCTGGCCCAAGGCCAGCTCACCCATGTCTGTTGACGGGCCATCGGCGATGACCGCGCCCCGTTTGACCTTGTCGCCAACCTTGACCACCGGCTTGTTGTTGATGCAGGTGTTCTGGTTGGAACGCGCGAACTTGATCAGGTTGTAAATGTCAACGCCGGTACCGTTCTCGTCAACTTCGTTCTCATCGATCTTGACGACGATCCTGCCGGCGTCTACCGACTCAACTTCACCGTCATGGCGTGCGATAACCGATACTCCCGAGTCCCTGGCAACAATGCGCTCCATGCCGGTTCCGACCAGCGGAGAATCGGCGCGCAACAGGGGCACCGCCTGACGCTGCATGTTTGAGCCCATCAGGGCGCGGTTGGCGTCGTCATTTTCCAGGAAAGGGATCAGCGCAGCCGCAACCGACACCAGCTGAATCGGGGCAACGTCCATCAATGCTATCTCATCACGGTGAACCAGAATAAACTCGCCGCTTTTACGGGCAGAGTTGTAATCGTTGACAAAACGTCCATCCGCATCGACCTCTGCATTTGCCTGCGCAATGGCATGGCCTTCCTCTTCCAGTGCCGAGAAGAAGCGCACTTCATTGGTAAGCTTGCCTTCCTGAACGATGCGGTAAGGAGTTTCAACAAAGCCGTGTTCGTTGATCCTGGCATAGGTTGAAAGTGATGCAATCAGACCGATGTTCGGTCCCTCGGGCGTCTCGATCGGACATACTCGGCCGTAGTGAGTCGGGTGAACGTCGCGCACCTCGAATCCGGCGCGTTCACGTGTGAGTCCCCCTGGTCCCAGGGCCGAAAGGCGGCGTTTATGCGTAACCTCGGAAAGAGGGTTGGTCTGGTCCATGAACTGTGACAGCTGGGATGAACCGAAAAACTCCTTCACAACGGCCGAAACCGGCTTGGAGTTGATCAGGTCGTGCGGCATCAGGTTTTCTACTTCCTGGAGGCTCATACGTTCTTTGATGGCGCGCTCCATGCGTACGAGGCCGATGCGGTACTGGTTTTCGAGCAGTTCACCGACCGCGCGCACCCGGCGATTGCCGAGATGGTCGATGTCATCTATTGCGCCGCGACCGTTTTTAAGTTCAATCAGGTAGCGTACAATTTCCAGGATGTCATTTTTTACTGCGATGCGGATATCGTTCGACAGCAGATCCTCGAAAATCATCCTGTTGCGCCGCAACGTCTCAATTACACGTCTGTTTTCATCAAAACCACCCTGGTCGATCATCTCAGTCAGTTTAATGGCGGTTTTAGATAGTCCCAGCGGCGCAAAGAAATCTTTCTGGAAGAAATCGTTGTCACGAATCAGGTTGTTGAACTCGTGCAGCAACTGGTCTTTCAGCTTGTCCGAAACAGTCTGGGCAGGCTCGACTTTCTTCAGGGACTTAACCAGGTCTGCCGGCAGTTTCATCATCAGGTACTGCGCAAACTGGTCTTCCGACTGGTTCAATCGTGATACCAGCGATTCAAAGCTGGCAACGTCTCCATTGCTCAACATGCAGGGAGCATTCAAAACCATACAATCCGGCCATACCTTCAGGCCGAGTTTGTAGTTGAGTTTGAGCCTTCCTACTGCGGACAGGTCGTAACGCTCCGGATTGAAGAACAGGTTATCGAACAGGGCCAGCGAGCTTTTTAATGTCGGTGGGTCACCCGGACGGAGCCGTCGGTATATTTCAATCAATCCCTCTTCACTGGTGCTGATCTTGTCAATCAGCAGAGTATCGCGGAACGACGATGTAATGTGCAGGTTGTCGATGAAAAGAACCTTGAAGCTTGTTACTCCACGAGCCTTGATGTCGTCAAAACGCTCTGCGGTGATTTCGTCATTGCATTCAATCAGGATCTCGCCGGTAGTGGGGTCAACGATGTCTGACGAGGCATAGCGGCCGAGTACGTCTTCAACCGTGGCCGGCACTTCCTTGATGCCATGCTCCTGCATCTTCTTGATCGAGGACTTGGTGAACTTGCGGTTGGCCTTGACCAGAACTTCACCGCTGGTCGGATCCACAACATCCACTGCCGTCTTCTGAAGGGTCAACAATTCCGGTTCAATGTTCTTGGTTATGGAATCGGACTTTATGTAAATCTCTTCGCTTTTATAATAATAGTTAAGCAGTTGCTCAACCGAATAACCGAGGGCTTTCAGCAATACCGTTGCAGGCATCTTCCTGCGACGGTCAATGCGTACATAAAGTATGTCTTTATGGTCGAATTCAAAGTCAAGCCAGGATCCGCGATAGGGGATAACCCGCGCGGAGTAGAGCACCTTGCCGCTGGAATGGGTTTTTCCTTTGTCATGATCGAAAAATACACCTGGAGAACGATGGAGCTGACTGACGATAACACGCTCGGTTCCATTGATAATAAAGGTACCGTTATCAGTCATGAGTGGAATTTCGCCGAAATAGACCTCTTGTTCCTTAATATCCTTGATTGCTTTTACGCCTGATTCCTTGCCGGAATCCCAGATCACCAGACGGACTTTAACCTTCATCGGAGCCGCATAGGTCATGCCGCGCTGATGGCATTCGTCAACGTCGTACTTGGGCTTGTTAAGCGTATAGGAAACGTACTCGAGCGAAGCGCTTTCGCTGAAGTCCTTGATCGGGAATACGCTTTGGAAAACGGCCTCAAGACCGGTATTCAGTCGAGACTCTGCCGGGACTTCCTGCTGCAGAAAACGACGATATGAATTCTTCTGAATATCAATCAGGTTGGGGATATCAATTATGTTTTTTATCTTGGCAAAGTTTTTACGCAAGAGGTGATTATTGGCGATAGAATAAGCCATGGCTTCTCCTTTGGCGGGTATCGTAACTGGAACCAGCTGAATGTTGCTAAGTTACTGGAACATAAGGATGTTGAGGGTGATGGTTATTGCCCAAACAACACAAGCCAAGGCCGCTCAGGGCGACCTTGGCTCTCATAAAGACAACTAGACGTACTGTTATTTGATCTCGACTTCTGCGCCAGCTTCCACGAGCTGTTTCTTGGCTTCTTCTGCTTCTGCTTTGGCAACACCGGACTTGACTGCGCCGGGTGCGCTGTCAACCAGGTCTTTGGCTTCTTTGAGACCAAGGCTGGTCAGTGCGCGAACAACCTTGATGACGTTGATCTTGTTTGCGCCACATGCCTTAAGAATAACGTCAAACTCGGTCTGCTCTTCAACAGCTTCAGCAGCAGCAGGGCCGGCAGCAACTGCAACGGCAACGGGAGCAGCAGCAGAAACGCCGAATTTCTCTTCCAGTTCCTTGACCAGTTCAGCAAGGTCAAGAACGGTCATTTTCTCGATAAAACCGATTACATCTTCTTTAGTAATAGACATTGGTATTTCCTCCGAAATTGTTTTTTATTGGTGAATTTAGTTGCTGGCTTTCTGAGCCCGGATTGCGTCCAGCACACGTACCAGCGAGCCGGGCAGTGCAGCCAGAACGCCGACGAAGTTGGTTGCAGGAGCCTGCATGGAGCCGAGCATCTTGGCGATGAGGACCTCACGCGACGGGAGATCTGCCAGTGCCTGGATCTGTTTGGGATCAAGCAGTTTACCGCTGAGTACGGCGGCCTTCAGGACGAACTTTCCCTGCGGATCCTTGGAAAACTTGTGCAGAACTTTAGCTGCGCTGGCCGGATCATCATAGCTGATGGCCACGGCGGTCGGGCCGGCAAGGAAAGGGCTGATGCACTCTACATCGGTCCCTTTTGCTGCTCTGTCGAACAGGGTATTCTTGAATACCTTGTACTCGACAGAAACCGCGCGCAGCTCATTTCGAAGTGTCGTTGCCTGTCCCACATTCATGCCGCGAAAATCGGCTAAAAATACCGCCTTGGCACGTGTGAGCCGCTCATGCATCTCGGTTACGAGTTCTTGCTTGCTGTTTTTGTTCAAGCGACTTCCTCCTTTCTTTTGGTATCTGGGGTAAAACCCCGGCCAAAGTCAGGAAACGCAAAAATGCGGTACCCAAGTCTCGGCAGGTCCGGATAGTCCGGATTGAGCTGTTCAGCGCCTGCTGTCTTTGACTTTGGCAAAATGAAATATGATCAGATCTGAGCTGTTACGTCACTTATATCAAGATTGACACCGGCGCCCATGGTGGAGGACAGGGATATCTTTTTGATGTAAGTGCCTTTTGCAGCAGAGGGCTTGGCTTTTACAAGAGCCTCGACCAGAGCCAGCAGGTTGCCTTTCAACATGTCGGCGGCAAAAGATACCTTGCCGACCGGAGCGTGAATGATACCGGCTTTTTCAACACGGAATTCAACCTTACCCGCTTTGGATTCCTTGACTGCCCTGCCGACTTCGAAAGTGACGGTGCCGACTTTAGGGTTAGGCATCAGGCCGCGAGGTCCGAGCAGCTTGCCGATTTTACCGACAACACCCATCATGTCCGGGGTTGCAATAGCGGTATCAAAATCAAACCAGCCGGCCTGAATCTTTGCAACAAGATCGTCAGCGCCAACGAAATCCGCGCCAGCCTCAAGCGCTTCCTTTTCTTTCTCGCCTTTTGCAAACACGAGAACCCTGACATCCTTGCCCAGACCGTTAGGAAGCACGACTGCACCGCGGACCATCTGGTCGGCGTGACGGGGGTCAACGCCCAACCTGACTGCCACTTCAACTGTCTCATCGAACTTCGCATAAGCAGCCTGCTTGACAACATCAAGAGCCGTTCCGAGAGGATAAAGCTTGCTTCGATCTATTTTTGACATTGCTTCAGAATGTTTCTTAGCTGTTTTCGACATGATACAACCTCTCTGTGTTTCTAATATAATAGTTAGCCGGTCTAGGCGATATCAACGCCCATTGAGCGGGCAGTACCCTCTACGGTGCGCATAGCCGCTTCAAGCGAAGCTGCATTGAGGTCAGGCATTTTCTTCTTGGCAATTTCCTCGACCTGGGCTTTGGTCAGTTTGCCAACCTTGGTTTTGTTGGGAACCGCGGAACCGCCTTTGATGTCGAGGGCTTTCATGATCAGTACCGGGACCGGAGGGGTCTTGGTGACAAATGTGAAAGAACGGTCGGCATACACGGTAATAACAACAGGTGTGATGGTACCTTCGTCACCCTGTGTTTTAGCGTTAAACGCTTTGCAGAACTCCATGATATTAACGCCATGCTGACCCAGCGCAGGTCCGATGGGAGGTGACGGGTTCGCTTTGCCGCCCGGTACTTGCAACTTGATATATCCGGTGATTTTCTTTGCCATGATTGGTGCTCCTTTATATGCCGTATGCCCGCCATCACTTAAGATGACATTGAGATTTAGTTCTTTTCTACCTGCATGAATTCGAGCTCAACCGGAGTCGCCCGCCCGAAAATAGTAACCGTTACGCGCAGTTTGCCCTTGTCAGGCTTGACATCTTCAACAACACCAGAAAAGTTCAGGAAAGGACCATCGACAACCCGTACCGTTTCACCGACTTCAAACTGTACCTTGGGACGGGGTTTTTCCGCTCCCTCTTCCATTCTGCGGGTGATCTTGAAAACTTCTTCATCGGGAATCGGGAATGGAGTGTTGCCACCCACGAAACCGGTTACTTTGGCCGTTTCCTTTACCAAGTGCCAAGCCTCGTCAGTAAGCTCCATTTTGACCAGAATATATCCGGGAAAAAACTTCCTTGATGATGTCTTTTTCTCACCTTTTTTGAGCTCTACTACAGTTTCGCATGGAATAAGAATCTCTTCGAAGTTACTTTCCATGCCTTCATTCTTTATACGTTCAAGGAGATTCAGTCTCACCTTGTTTTCAAAACTTGAATATGTATGTACACCATACCATTTCATGGACATTGGGGGATCCTTTATCCTAGTATCAGACGTAGCAGTTTGGCCAGAATAAGATCACAGGCGCCGAGATATAGTGAAATCAGGAACACAATGCTGATTACAACGCCGGTAGTGGCAATGGTTTCCTTGCGCGACGGCCATGTAACTTTATCAAGCTCGACCTTTACTGAATCAAAAAATGCGATGACTTTTTGCACGTGTATCTCCTGACAGTCAGATGCTATTAGCGTACTCTACTTAAAGCAGTCAATGACTACCAACAACAGTCTACTTATGATTATGGCAGGCCAGGAGGGATTCGAACCCCCAACATCCGGTTTTGGAGACCGGCGCTCTAGCCGTTAGAGCTACTGGCCTGTACATGCGAAGACTTATCCGCTATTACTTTGTTTCCTTGTGAGGCGTGTGCTTGCGGCAGAAACGGCAGTACTTGCTGAACTCCAGTTTGCCGGGAGTCGTTTTCTTGTTCTTGGTAGTGGTGTAATTCCTCTGTTTGCACTCAGTGCAGCCAAGCGTAATGATATCTCTCATGTCAGTGCATCCTTTTGTATGAATCCGCCGGTGTGAAGCTGGTCACACCGGCAGCATTTCTTGATGTTCAATATATTATTCGATAATGGAGCTAACAACGCCTGCGCCGACGGTACGGCCACCTTCGCGGATAGCGAAGCGGAGGCCTTCATCCATGGCGATCGGGGTGATCAG
>Ga0209212_1000404_pt1 | contig 85273 bp, 73 predicted proteins | sample RifGroC2_FD_183996 | JGI IMG/M metagenome (GOLD analysis project Ga0209212, IMG submission 183996) | Groundwater microbial communities from Rifle, Colorado, USA - Groundwater C2 (SPAdes) (version 2) | ecosystem: Environmental > Aquatic > Deep subsurface > Groundwater | place: Rifle, Colorado...
AACATCGCCAACAAGCTCCTCAAAGTCATCGTGGCGGTGGTTCGAACGAACACCGAATTCATCCCTGGATATCGCTCAGTCAATCCAAGTCTTTTGAATTTGGCCTTGACATAGTCATAGCAATCGCAAGGACAGTTCACTCTTATCATATTGACAGGCTCCTACGTGCAACCTATACTGGTCAAAACGAAAAAAGGAGTTGCTCTGCCTGTGGATGTCATTCGCGCCTTCATCGCCATCGAACTAAGCCCGGAAATCCGCCTGCAACTAGGGCAGTTAATTCAAAAATTCAAGTCGCTGCGTATCGATGCGGTACGCTGGGTGGCAGTCGAGAACATTCACTTGACCCTGAAATTTCTCGGTGATACGAATCGGACTGACCTGGATAAGTTATCCAAAATCCTGCTTTCCAGGTCTGGTGAATTTTCCCCTTTTACTTTCCAGGTGAGCGGGATGGGCGCCTTCCCCAACAACCGCAAACCGCGGGTGGTCTGGGTAGGGCTGCAGGCTCCGGCAGCGTTACACGAATTGCAGGGGGCAGTTGAGAACGCCGCTTCCCAAATAGGCATACCCGTCGAAGAACGCGGATTTTCACCGCATCTTACGCTTGGCCGGGTGCGAAATGATGTCACCCCGGCAGACCTTCAGACTCTGAGCAGCGCTTTAACCTCCATGCAGGCCAGCGACCTTGGTTTCATGGTCGCGGCATCCTTCACGCTTTTCCGCAGCGACCTGCGGCCACAGGGAGCGTTGTACACGCCTTTGGCACATTTTCCCCTCGCCGGATCAGACAAATGACGCGTTGCTTTTCACATCCGAACTATGTTAAAATTGTCCCTAAATCGAAATCTTTAAGGAGAGGTGCCAACTGAACACTTTGGAAGTCGCTCGCAGCGTCATGAATGCATTGGAGGACAAGAAGGGGGAAGATATTTTGCTCCTGGATATCCAGGAAATTTCTTCATTCGCAGATTATTTCATCATTTGTACCGGCACCAGTGATCGGATGCTGGATGCGCTGGCGGAAGAGGCGTCGCAGGACGCGAAAAAGAATTTTCAAATCAATGGCCGCATCGAAGGCGCTCCTCGATCAGGCTGGGTGGTGGTTGACCTGGGGGATGTGGTTGTCCATTTATTTTCGCCGGAACAGCGCGATTATTATCGCTTGGAAGAATTGTGGTCGCAGGGTAAAGTCCTGGTCAGACTGCAATAAACTGGCGGCGGGCGCGGAAACATCTAGCTTTCAAGCCATACTCCAGATGAGAAACGCAAGCAATGTGAGTATAGATATGTCATGTTGCCCGCAGGGCACTCTGTGAGTGAGGGCTGGTTTTTAGCCCGAAACATCTCGTCTGCTGCACCAGAGATCCTTCGCGGAATGTATATGGGGCAGGTTAAAAACTGCCTTGTGAGCAGCACGGAGGTTCGTTGGTTTTGTAGGGAATGGGCTTGTCCATTCCGTCACGCTTGGCTTCGACAAGCTCAGCCTACGGGACTCAGTGCCCTGAGCTAGTCGAAGGGCAGTCTCCAGGCTTCGACAAACTCAGCCTAGTAGGCAAGCCTCGGCCAACGGGCCAGGGTGTTCCTAACAAGCTTGGCTGGATGGTCGAAAATACCGTTGTGGAGGGGCAATCTGTTATCGTTGGCATCAGGATGGCTGATTTTCGATAAAATTTGCTCGCTTAAACCAACACATCTACAACCAACGCCAGGAATATGAATGCCAGGTACATGCTCGAATAGCGGTACATCGTCCACGCCACCTTGTTGCCCGGTTTGCGCAGCACGTTCCAGGCGGCATAAATCAACCACAGGCCAAGCACCACGGCTGAAACCAGGAACAGGCTGCCCGTCATTTTGAAAAGCGGCATCAGCAAAGTGAGAGCGACCAGTTCAAGCGTGTAAACAAAGATCTGGATGCGGGTATGCTGCTCGCCTTTGACTACCGGCAGCATGGGCACGCCCGCGCGGGCATAATCATTCTTGCGAACAATGGCTAACGCCCAAAAATGCGGCGGCGTCCACATGAACACGATGGCGAAAAGGAACAACGACGGCACGTTTAGTGATCCTGCCGCGGCAGCCCAACCCACCAGCGGCGGGATGGCGCCCGCGCCGCCGCCAATGACAATATTTTGCACGGTGGCATGCTTCAGCCACACACTGTACAGCAGCACGTAATAGATCATACCGGCCAATGAAAGCACCGCTGCTAACAGGTTGACGAAGCCTGCCAGAATGAAAAAGGCGGCCAGGCAGGCGCCCAACCCATAAGCCAATCCCTCCGCAGGGGTCAGCGCGCCGGAAGGCAGCGGACGGTTGGCAGTACGCTGCATGTTCCCGTCGATCTTGCGGTCGATTACCTGATTCAGTGCGGATGACCCGCCAGCCGCCAGCGCCCCGCCCAGCATGGTCCAAAAAGCCAGCCAGAAACCGGGCATTTGTTTGCCGCCAACTACCATTCCGGCAAAAGTGGTCACCAGCAGCAAAACGACAATAATTGGTTTGTTGAGCATCAAAAATGCTTTAAAGCGCTTTAAACCCGCCGGACGGATTGCTTCTGCGACTGGGGCAGCGCCTTCTTTTTCTCCTACTGCAGCGGTAAGAGTAACCACCAGTGCCGCCCACAAAGCGGCAGTAGCAGCGGCATGCAATGCCACCAGGTCTAGCGGGTAAGTGCGGCTTACCTTGAGCGCGCTGATCAAAACCTGCCCGGCAAACAGCAGCCCAACCGCCGTTGTGCTGGTGAGAATAACCGGTTGACGGTAATGCTTGCGCCAGGCTGAAAAAAACAAGGCCACGGCCAATACCCCGGCTGCCAGGGCCAGGATGCGGTGCGAGAAGGCCAGCCAGCCAGTCGCGTTGTCCGGTAACCCGCCGGAGCAAAGCGGCCACCCTGCGCAGGCCGGTCCACCACCTGCAGCCGCCAGCCACGCCCCGGAGATCATTAACATAAGTACTGCCAGGATGGTTATCGCGGCCAGCTTCGCGAAACCCGAGCTGAAGGAAATAGGCGTCTGGGCTTCACTGGCAAGATTCCCGAATCCAGCGGCCGCGGTGACTAAAGCCATGATCACCAGCGCCAGGCCAAGATGCAAATTGGACAACCAGGCAGCGGTCAGGCTGCTGACCAGGCTCCCGCCTAACACGGTTTCAGCGAGGATGCCAAACAGTGCTGCTGCCAACAAAATTCGCACACTGCGGCGCGTTGCCCGCCTGGCATACGCCCAGGTTGTAATTCCCAGCACTGCCATCGCAGCGGCGGCTGCCAATATACGGTGAGCCATTTCCAGTTGAACGGCCAAACCGGTCGGTAGGCCCCACTGGCCGTAACAGGTCGGCCAATCCGGGCAGGCGCCCTCGGCTCCGTCAAATCTCACCAGATAACCTGCCATGACGACCAGGAAAGTCAGAATTGCGGCGGCAATCAATGCGCGTCGGAACCAATCTTTGCGCTTGTTCATATTATTCATTCCATTCATCTTTCCAACTCCCCCGGTCAACTTCAGATTGTCCGGAAATGATTTCCGGTTGGTCTTCAGCCTGGCGGGATTGTCTGTTCAATTGCCGGCGCACAAAAAAGGGATAACCCAACCCAAGAATGGTTGCAAATGTGAACCATTGCAGTGCATAGCCCTGGTGCGGACCTTCGCTGATTTCAATTTCCGGCAGGCTGCGGTAAGGCAGATTAGTCCAGGCAGTGTCGGGCGCCTGGTCAATGTATATCGGCAACAGCTTTAATCCGGACTGCGTCGTAATCCGCGGTACGTTAACCACGTTCCAGGCGTCTAAGCGCGTCTCGCTGGGTGCAAGGGTCGGGTCGGGAACGCCGCCAAAGTCTGGTTTTTCCAGCGAGCGCCGAATCATGCCCTGCACGGCTACCGTGCCGGGCTCATAATATTTTTCCCGATCAGCCGCGTCTTCGAACGGGATCCAGCCGCGCTCAACCAGCACGTACCAATCGGTACCGGTCACTTGCAGCGGCGTCAACACATGAAACCCCAGCCGGTTGCCCCACACCTGGTTGCGCAGCAGCACTTCCTGGCTAAAATCGTAACGGCCTGTCACTGTCACGCTGCGGTATTCCATGTCGTAAAGCTCATCCACCGATTGGCTGGCATTTAAATCCAACGCAGGGGCGGTCATTTGCACGGTTACGCGTGCATTGAAGGCTCGCCGCCATTCCAACCGATCCAATTGCCAGATTCCAAGGCGAATCAAAACACCCACACCGGCAATGACCAGCAGCGTCGTAATGATCCAGCGAAAAGTGAGCAGACGTTTCAACATGGTCCGGTTTTAATGCTCCGAGGTCGGTTGAGGTGGGTTAGCCGGCATAGGAATGGCGATCAGCGAATACAGCCAGACCAGCATCCAGGTCGGCATCCCAATCGAAAGGATTCCTAACACCCGATCAGAGGCTTTAGCGCGGGCAAACACCTCGATATCGATGCTCTGCGACGCCTGGAAGGTGCAGGATAAGCTGTATTTACTCGGCCGGTCGAGCGTGAGCACGCTGGATGATTCGGCTGGAATCCAAAGCGGACCTAGCTGGTGACTGACCGAATCCATGTTGCGTACGATAATTTGGTCATCCTCGGCAAAACGCATATCAGGCAGCGCCGGGCCGGGTTTCCCCTGGGCAATTTCCGTCGCAGTGCCGGGTGGAATCAGAATTTCGATCTGCCGCGGGGCGCGGTCAGTTTGGTTTTTGACCATCTGGTACGAGAGCTCCGCCACCAGGTAAGCAAAAGCCATGCTGACCAGGAAACTGATTCCAAGGCGGATTAATGCAGCGCGTACCACCAGGCTCATATTATTTTTCTTTCAACAAAAATCGGATGTCGGCGGTTAAATCTTCAACCGGCGTGCCGTAAGGGTAAGTCACCCGCAGCCGGTTGGCGGTATCCACCAGGTATACACGGGACGAATGGTCCACCTGATATCCAGCCGCGCTGCCTGATTCCGTTATTTTCCGGTAGACACCGTAACCTTGCCAGACCGGTTCAAGCTCTGCTTCGCTGCCTGAAAGCCCGATGAATTGGGGATCAAAACCGGCGGCATAGGCCTGTGCGCTTTCGGGAGTGTCGCGCTGTGGATCGACGGTGATGAAAATAAAAGCAATCTGGTCAGCTTTCTCGCCCAGGTCAGCTTTGACGCGTTTAAAGTCCGCCAGCGTGGTCGGGCAAACATCCATGCAGGAAGTGAAGCCAAAGAAGAGCAGCGCGACCTTGCCCTTGAGCGCACTCATCTGGAACTCGGAGCCATCTGCGCTCATCAGGTTGACTGCCGGCGCCTGCACTTCAGAGGTGATTTCCGAGCCATGCAGTTCATCTGGGCGCGCAAACGCCGCCGCCCAGATCAGCAGCACCACCGCCAGGATCCCCGCCACTCCAACTAGAATTGTGCGCTGCATTTCGTCCCTTTCTAACAGGTCCAGCGAACCCCCTCGTCCGCCAGACAAAAATTCAGGTTAAACCGTCCCGATCAGGTATAGAGCCGGGTAGAAAAAAATCCAAATCAGATCCACGAAGTGCCAGTAATTGGCAGCAGCTTCCACCGCCCAGTGTTTTTCGGGGCCGTACCGGCCTTTCATGCCGTTGCGCAGAATGATGAAAAGGAAAACCACTCCGGTGAGCACATGAAAAGCATGCATACCGGTCATCATAAAGAACATGGCGCCTTCAACACCGTCCGCCGGACCGAAAGGCGCCAATCCCCATTCAAAGCCAACCACACCGACCAGGAAGCCAATCCCGAGCAGCATAGTGATCAAAGTGCTGGTTACAAACGCTTTACGGTTGCCTTGCGATATTTGCACTTCAGCGCGGTTCATGAAAAAGCTGGAGATCAACAACACCGAGGTGACGATCAAACCCAGGCCCTGTTCCAGATGCGGGCGCTTGTCACCCAACAGGTAGAAACGCGACACCAGCAGCGCTGCGAACACAAACGAGTCAGACAGGAAAAACAGCCACAACCCAACGCGGGCGGTGCCAATCTTATAAGCCTGTTTTGCTAATGTTGTGGCAGGCGTGGTCATTCATGGCCTCCTTCGCTGCCGGAGAGGCGGGTGACGTGCATAAAGTAAACCAGCACCAGCGCGCCCTTGAGAATGGCGATTACCCACAGGAAGATGGTCGGCGCTTCATTCGTACCGATGGCGTATTCCACAGCAGTAAGGATCGCTAACGCTAGGAAAACCATCACACCACGGCGTAATTCAGACACAGGTTTTTTCTTATCCATGAGTTCCTCGGGTTTCCTGGTCCGCGGATTGCTGCGGAGCAGTTTCGACAAATTTTGAGCCCTTCAAACCGTAATCGTAGGGGTCGCCGACCACGTTGAACGGTTGGGCATAGTTATGTTCCGGCGCTGGTGATGGCAAAATCGACCATTCCGGAGAACGCGATTCCCAAATATTTCCCTTTGCCACTTCGCCCTTCTTGGCGCTGACAAACAGATTGATGAAGAAAATCAAAATCGACAGGGCAATCAGGAAGGCGGCGATGGTTACGATGAAGTTGGTCGTCTGGAACCCTTGAGCAGGGTCGTAATCCGCGATGCGGCGGCGCATACCCAACAGTCCAACTGCCATCTGACCGAAAGTCATCACCAGGAACGACGGCGTCATCAAGTAAAAGTGAATTTTGCCAAGCGTCTCATTCATCCTGCGTCCGGTGATCTTGGGGTACCAAAAGTAGATGGCGGCGAATAATGGGAACATGTAGCCGCCGAAGAGCGTGTCATGGAAATGTCCGACCACAAAGTAGGTGTCATGCAAGTGGAGGTCGGTCGCCACTGTGCCCAGCGGGGGACCGGTCAGCCCGCCCAACAGAAATACAATGATGGCTCCCAGCGTAAAGAGCATGGGGGTGGCAAAGCGCATGCGGCCTTGCCAGATGGTGGCTGTCCAGGAAAAGAACTTGATCCCGGTCGGCACCGCTACCAGCAGGGTGGAATACATGAAGGGTACGCGCAGGTACTCCTCCATGCCGGAGGTGAACATGTGGTGCGCCCAGACCATGAAGCCAACCAAGGCAATTCCTAACGAGGACATGGCTACCCATTTGTAGCCAAATAAAGGCTTGCGCACGAACACCGGCAGCAGCTCGCTGATGATGCCCAGCCCGGGCAGGATGAATACATAGACCGCCGGGTGCGAATAGAACCAGAACAAGTGCTGAAAAAGCAGCGGATTACCGCCTTTGACTGGATCAAAGAAGCCCATGCCAAACAAGCGTTGGAAGCTGACCATCTGGAACGAGGTGCCAATCAACTGAGTGGCAGTCAAGGCTATCAAAGAGGTTGCCAATACTGCCCAGGCGAAGATCGGCATGCGAAACATGTTCATTCCCTGTGCCCGCATGCGCAGGATAGTCACGATCAGGTTCAATGCGCCGAGAATCGACGACCAGCCGGCAAAAAATACGGCCACGAAAAACATTTGCATGCCAAGCGGGGCGCGCGCCGAGAGCGGCGGGTAACCGGTCCAGCCAGTGTCGAAACCGCCTGTGAAGATTGCTGCCACGATTACAATCGAGGCTGGCACGGCCAGCCAGAAACCAAAGGCATTCAAGCGCGGGAAAGCCATATCCCTGGCGCCAATCAGCAGCGGTACCAGGTAGTTGGACATGGCAGAAATGCCAAGCAAGATCGAGATGATCAGAACCATGCCGTGCATTCCGATTAATGTGTTAAAAAAGTCAAGCGTGATGAACTGCATGCCGGTTTGCGCCAGCTCGGTGCGGAAGATCAAGGCAAAAGTGCCGCCAAGTACCATCAGCAGCAGCGAGAGTACGCCGTACTGCACCCCGATCACTTTATGATCAAGCGAATATCCCCAGTATCGGATGACCCCTGGCCGGTCGTGGAACTCCTCCGCTTCATAAGTATCTTCCCCTTTCGCCCAGGCGAACCAGTCGCGGAAACCGCCAACCCCGATCATAAACCCGATGACTCCCAGTGCAGCCCCAAGGACTGCGGCAGGTTCTGCCTTCGGCGCAAGACCCATTAGGGCGCGGATTCCGGTCAACAAGCCAATCCCAACAGCCGTGCCAGTGATTTGACCGATAATGCCGGTGACAAATCCAATCGATAAGAATTTTTTCATATCAGCGCTCCTCAACAACCGGACTTATTGGAGTGTTTTGATAAAGGCAATAATGTCCGCAATTTGATCGTCAGAAAGGCTGTCCTTGTAGGTTTGCGGCATCACATTTGCGGTGGACCCTTTAACGACCTGCGTGTTCGGGCTGGTGATGGCGGTGTACAGGTACGCGTCGTCAATCACGACAGTGCTGCCGTCCATCAATTCGACCGATTGGCCGAACAACCCCTGCCAGGTAGGACCAACACCCGGGGCGCCGTCCACCGAATGGCAGGACTGGCAGCCGTTGTTCTTTGCCCAACGTTCGCCGCGCGCTGCCGGATCGGTGTCGATGGCTGCCAATTCTCCCTGCACCCAGGTATCGAAATCCGTTTGCGATACGACGATCACCGGGCTTTCCATATAGGCGTGAGAGGTGCCGCACATTTCCGCGCAACGCACTTTATATTCGCCAATCAATGTCGGGGTGATGCGCAACTCGCGCACCAGATTTTCACCCGGCAGGAGATCCTGTTTGACGCGGAACTCGGGCACCCAGAAAGAATGAATGACATCCATTGAAGTCAGCGTGAGTTTGGCCTGCTGATCAACCGGCATGACCATTTTGTCGGAGACGATGCCGTATTCCGGGTATTCAAAACGCCAGAACCACTGCCCGGCTACCACCTTGATTTCCAACGGCGCCGGGTCCGCCTGGCGAGTCTGGCCAAGGGTTATGGCGCCAAAGTAGGAAAGCCCGATTACCGCACCCAGGGGAATGATTGTCCAGATAATTTCCAGCGGGTTGCTCGATTTGAAATAGGCGCCATCCTCTTCTTGCCCGGGTTTGCGCCGAAAGACGATCAGGCTGTAAACGATGAAAACTACAATCAATGAAAATAAAAACGAGATGGCAACGATCTCGATGTCAAACAAGCGGTCGATTGGCTGGGCTTGCAGACTGGCTTGAACCGGCAGCAACCGGGTGGTTGAAAGTAAAAGGTCAACCAGGAAAGTTAAGACCAGCACCAACACCCCGGCAAAAACAAAATGCTTCATGGAAGAACTCCTCCTTGAAATAAGGGCTTCGGTTTGAGGTGTAATTTGCGGCGTACTCAGCCAATCCTGCGCCTGTGCGGGCGTCAGGGTGCGGCGGTCATAGACCACGACGGCGCCGCTGGCCTGCAGCGATACCAGCATGACCTTCATGGGCAGGTCACCGGCCACGAATTGGCGTAAAAATTCGGCGCGTGAGATGGATTTATCGTCGTAATCGACAATGACCAGATCGGGCTGCCAGCTTTCCATCAGGTCTAGGGTTTCGGAAGTCGTCGTGGTCGCACGTACGCTGGTCGCTTCCCCATAACGGCCAAGCACCATTTTTTCCAATCCCTTGCGAAACAATGGATTGGCTGATGCAATCATGATTTTATTTTCGGCTGGAGTGGTCGAATTGGACATGGATCGTTCCCAATTAACAAAAATTAGAACCTGTGCGCGTTTCCCACAGGTTCTAATTTACACTTTTTCAGTCCAAATTACCTCCACCCACCCCCCTTACGAATAGGTTAAATCGAAGTTAACGAGCGGGTGATTTCCAAATCACCCGGTAATTTGGCAAGAAAGGGTTTCTATACTCGCTTAGGTCGGTATGTAGATGCTGTTTTGCTGGAGGGCAATTGTCTACTGGTGGAAAAAATTGTTAAGGCAACAAATTTGCTTTTATCCCTCACCCCCTGCCCCCGCTCCCTGAGAAGTTAACCGTCTGGTAAGATCTTTTCGAACCGGGGAGCGGGGGTTTAAAGTATTTCGCGTGGTTTGCGCCGATATGGCGCAAACCACGCGAATAAAAAATATGCCCGCACCAAGAATGGGGCGGGTTGGGTGGGGTTGATAACCTTCCAGTTATAAAGGTAGTCCGATAATATCGAGATATAAGCGCCGTATTCCAAAGCAGCCCAGGTCGGCATGAAACCCGACCCCTGCGAGTTATTTACGCCTTTTGTATCAGACCTAATTGAATGGCTTTGCTGACGGCTTCCGTGCGATTCGAGGCTTCCATTTTTTCTAATATGTGCCGCACGTGGGTTTTAACCGTGTTTTCAGAGATAAACAGGCGCGATGCGATCTGGCTGGTAGTCTGACCATCCGCAAGGCAAGTCAACACCTCCAATTCGCGGTCCGAGAGCGGCGTCTGATTGGTGATTTCCGACTGGCGCGCCAGCGCCCGCATCACTGCACCCGTCACCTCAGGAGAGAGGGTACCCTCGCCGCCGGCAACCCGTAAAATGGACTTCCGCAGGTCATCCGGCTCAGTGTTCTTAAGGAGATAGCCGTCAGCGCCCATGCGAATGGCGCCCATCAAATCTTCCTCTTGTTGCGAGATGGTTAACATCAGGATGTGCAAGGGCAGACGCAGTTTGCGCAGCGCTTCGACAGTCTGGATGCCATCCATTTCAGGCATATTTACATCCAGCAGGACTACATCCGGCTCACTGCTCTGAATCATTTCAAGCGCTTCGCGGCCATTGCTGGCTTCGCCGACAACTTTAAATTCAGACATGTCACTGAGTAGACCGACCAGACCTCGACGGAATAAGGCGTGATCATCGACTACGGCCAGGCGGAGGGGCGCACTTCTCATGCTGGAGTCTCCTGTATATGGATGGGCACTTCGATATGGATGGTCGTCCCGCTGCCTGAATGGCTGGTGATTTGAAATTCGGCCCCGATCAATTCAGCCCGCTCGCGCATGCCGCGCAATCCGTGACGGGAAAGTTCGGGCACGTCTTCCGCTGAAAAACCGACGCCGTCATCGCTCAGATCAAAGACCAGCTCGCCGTTCCATTCGCGCACATTGATCCAAACCGTGGTGGCCTGGGCGTGTTTGCGAATGTTACTGAGCGCTTCCTGAATAATGCGCACCAGTTGCGCCTGAATTTCAGAGTTGACCTGCGGCAGCATCGCTGGCAACGCAGTGACCACCTTCAAACTACTGGATGCCTCGAAGCTGTGAGAAATTTGGCTTAACCAGGAGACCATATCCTGCTGGGGGGCAAAACGCAGATTGTCAATGGCCTGTCGGGTCTCCAAATAGGCATCCGATAGGGCTTCGTGGCTGTGCTGTAAGTTTTGCGCTAGCCGCGCAAGATCGCCCTGAGCCAACTGGGTCTGCATCTGAGCGGATGTGAGTTTGAGGTAGGCCAGGGTTTGCGCCAGGCTGTCATGGATTTCACGCGCCAACCGCACCCGTTCCTGAATCACCGTGCGGTATTCGGTTTCAAGCCGGCGGCGTTCGTTTTCCACCAACATAGCCACCTGGGTGGTAACCGTTTCGATCAATGCAGTTTGACGCGGCTGAAGCGGGGCCATCCGCCCCCCCGTCATCAGAGCTGCACCGATAACGGTCCCCTCTGGCAGGCAGAAGGGTAGAACGATCATTGCGGTTCCATCTTCTCTGGCGTGCATTTGAACGGAACCAAGAACGGCGCAACCCATGTTAGCCATCTGATTGAGAATACCATTCGCCTCAACCGATTCCAGCCAGGGGTCAGAACCGCTGGATAGTTCAAAGCCGGCAAAACGCGGTTCGGCCGGCCGGAATACTGCCCGTAAATTCTTGAAATCCAACACTTCGCGTAAACCGTCGATCAGGTTACGCACGATCGTGCTCAGATCTTCCTGCTGGCTGTTCGCCAGTTGAAGTTGGCGTAAGGTGACCAGTTCCTGGTTGCGCAGGCGGGCCATTTCCAACGCCAGCGTCATTTCATCGAGCAGCATCACCAGGTAGGCATGCAGATCCGGTTCAATTTCGCGATCAGGAGTCAGATATAAATTGACCACGCCGACCGGATGCCCGTTCCGCATCAGCGGCAAGCAGTATATCTTCGCGACATCGGTGAATGGCGATTCGAGCAGCGGACAACCTGAGGTAACCTCGCTGTGCATCCGGTTGCACGCCTCGCAACGCTGGCGGATGGCTGGAGCGGCGAGATGATTCATCCAGGCTTGCAGCCCGGGATTGGATTGAGAAGCGTATACATAGGTCTGCAACGGCTGACCCCAATCGTCATAGTGGATAAATGATCCTCCGTCACAGCCGACCACACGGGTAATAATTTCCAGTGCTCTTTCGACCAACTCATTTTCATTTTGGGCACTGATCAGAAGCTGGTTGAGCTGCACCATGCCATCCAGGCGGTGTTGCAGCGAATCACGTTCAACCAGATTTATATCCTTGAGTTGGCGAGGCGTTTGTTGAATATTGTTTTTACGTACAAACAAACCTACCAGCACAGAAAGGCTGATTGCCAATGCTGCCGCAATCCCCCAGAAGGCCAGCTGCAGTCCAACCGTCCCATCTACTCCCCCTGCCCGATACCAGACAAGCGCTTCCAACCCCAAAATGGCAATCATTACAATCGCGGGAATGAGAAGATACCTTCCCCGAGTCTCGCGCATAGGTCGTTTCATGTCTCAATTTTACCAGAAACAACCCTTCCGTGCCTTTTCTTGGCCGTCAACCCTGCCAGTTCCATCAGCACTGGGAGGTTGTAAAAATAAAACCGTCAAAGCGGAAACGATCTGCTTCGACGGTTTTCGACCGGTAAATATAGAAATTCGTTGAGTTTTACTTGGCCAGGGTGCGGATAAATGTCACCAACTGCCAGACTTGATCATCGGTCAATATGCCCTTCTGGGCAGGCATGGATGAATTGAATGGCTCCATTGCGCCGCCCTCCATAATGCGCCAGAAGAGAAAATCATCGGCCAGGTCGCCAGCGGCTACAGCCAGGTCAGCAGGTTTCGGGTCTAGTGCTGCCGCTGCCGGGCCGTCACCGGCTCCAGCTGCGCCGTGACAGGATGCACAGCGTTCTGCATATAAAACACCACCAGCGGTAGCAGCATCCGCCTGATTGGCAAATGGGTTGGTTTTACCTGCATATTCAGCCGGCGGTTCCGGTTCGGTTTCAGCAGGAGCGCCGCCACCGCAGGCGGCCAAAATAACCGTGCTCAATACTAGAACCGTTATCAGCAAGAAAAATGTACGCTTCATTTTTGTCCTCCATGATGTGAATGTGCCGTTCAAAAAGCTTCAATATATTATAACTATGTTTATTGATTAATGTTAGGTTAAACCTATATGAACATTATCAAATATATATGAATAATTACATCTCGAGATGTTAACAATGTCACTTACGATAACCTTTCTTTTCTATTATCCTTTAAGTAATCTTTACTTTAGAGGTGAACAATGTTTCGAATAAGCCGTCGTCTTGATTATGGGTTACAGTTGATGATTGCCCTCGCTGCCAGCGATGGGGATCGGCCGGTACCCAGTGCTCGCCTGTCCGAGCAGTTGAATATCCCCCTTCCCTTCCTGCACCAGATTGCCCATACTTTGATGCAATCCGGCCTGATCAAAGCTTCTCCCGGTCCACGGGGCGGGCTGCGTTTGAACTCCCCGGCTGACACCATTACCGTACTAAAAATCGCCGAAGTTCTGGAAGGCCCAATTAACATTACCCCAGGTGTTGAAGTCAACGACAATAACTGTGTTCGGCAGGAAAGCTGCGCTACACAGTCGATGTGGGATGATCTCCAATCAAAGATCATCAATTACATGGTGACCCACACGCTGGATGTGCTGGTAAAACGATCGGTGCAGTTAGAGAACTATGTCGTGCCCGCTTCCAAAACCGAGCAAGACAAAACCCCTATTCCAGCTGCCTAAATTCATTAGCTGACAGCATATTACCAGACCGGATTCACAATCCGTCCGGTCTGGTTAAATATGCTCTTTTTCGGTCAAACCTTCAGTGCTGCCAGCACTTCAGCCGAGTGACCGTTTGGTTTAACGTTGGGGAAAATCTTCTTCACCATCCCGTGTTCGTCGATCAGAAAAGTGGTGCGAAGTACTCCTTCGTATTCATGCCCCCATAATTTTTTATCACCCCAGACGCCGTAAAGGTCGCACACCTGATGTCCGTCATCGGCTAGCAGCGTAAAAGGCAAGTTGTACTTGGCCTTGAATTTGGCATGCGACCTGGGTGAATCCGGGCTGACGCCCAAAATCACAATGCCAGCCTGTTCATAAACGCCATAGTCATCGCGGAAGCTGCAGGCTTCTTTGGTGCATCCGGGGGTATCGTCTGCGGGGTAAAAGTAAAGGACGACCGGTTTGCCCAAATAATCAGCCAATGAACGGGGAGTTCCCGTTTCATCCAGCAATGTAAAGGCCGGCGCCGGGGAATTTTCAGTTACCATGCAGTTATCTCCTTGTGGTTTATGGGGTGGTTTCAGCAATTAGAATTCCCATGCGGGATATGTCATATCCGGGAAGGGCAGCTACAGCCCGTTTAAATGTTTCGTTATGCATAACGTCAAACAAAGGGCCCAACAGTGGACTGGCGGCAAATTCAACCGGGATGATCAGGTCATATTGTTCGTGAAACAGCGGGATGAAATCCAAGCCGAGCGCCTGGGCGGCAGCCGGAATGCCCAATCCGCAATCAGCGCGCCCGGATGCCACTGCGGCAGCCACAGCCAGGTGGGTAAATTCCTCCAAATCATAACCGCGCACCTGGTCGGACATGATCCCTGATTTTTCCAGGTGGTAATCCAGCAGGACGCGCGTGCCAGCTCCCCGTTGGCGGTTGACAAAGGTAATATCCGGCCGGGTCAGGTCGGCCAACCCCATAACGCCCATCGGGTTACCCCGGGCAACCATCAACCCTTGCTCCCGCCCTACCCAGCCATAAAGGTTGACGCCAACCCCGGCTAAATATTGGCGCACGGCTGCCAGGTTATACTCGCCGCTGGCCGGATCGAGCAGGTGCGCACCCGCCAGGTGCGCTTCCTCGCGGCGCAGCGCTACCAGCCCACCCTGACTGCCGACATTGGCTGAAACCAACCGGCGGCCGCCTGAAGCCAGGAACTGCGCCAGCAGATCCAGCGTCACATCATGCGACCCGATGCAAAAAATGGTCTGCTCCAGTTCAGCAGGCGCGCGATACAACCTGACGCGGATTGTGGTACCAGCCTCGACCCCCTGAGTGCCGCGCGGCAGAATGGTAAGGCCGTCCGCCCGTACCAGTGAGGTAATGACTCCGGCCCCGCGCGCCAGCGGCGCAGCCAGCAGGCGCGCGCCGACCCGCCCAACCACTACCCGGATGTAGTCATCGTCCCCGGCTGGCGAAGCGATTTTACGGGTGATCGCGGCCTCGATCTCGATCGGCTGGGCAGCCGGTCGGCCAGTCCAGCAAGCCAGTAAGGGCTCGACAAAGATTTCGCCGGTGAGCGCAGCCGAAACCGGGTAACCTGGCACGCCGATGATCGGGATCATTTGGCCGCTGCTGCGCCGCACCATGCCAAGAATCACCGGGTGACCCGGCCGGACGGCCACGCCATGCACCAGAACCTGGCCAAGCTCTGCAATTACCTGGGCGGAAAAATCTTCGGCTCCCGCCGATGATCCGGCATTCAATAGAATCAGGTCATGATCCTCGGCAGCAGCCTGCACCTGTGAGCGGATTTTCTCCAGATCATCCGGGATGATGGGAAAACGCTGCGGGTCCCCGCCCCAACTGTGCACCTGCCCTGCCAGCACAAGCGAGTTGTACTCGATAATGTCGCCGCGCCGCACCTCGCTGCCCAGCGTAACCAGTTCACTGCCGGTTGGGATAATTGCCACTCTAGGTTTCTTGGCTATGCGCAGCATTTTATGGCCGCTGGCTGCTGCTGCTCCCAGGTCAACTGGCCGCAGCACATGACCGGATGGCAGAATCAACTGGGTAGCGACAATATCCTCCCCCATTGGCCGAACATGGCTCCACGGCGGCAGCGCGGCGCGCAAGCGAATTTGCTCCGGTTTTCGGGCATCCGCTGCGGGCGCGCCGAGCAGATTCAAGGGCTCCACATTCTCGATCGGGACGACGCAATTCGCCCACACCGGCAGCGGGTCGCCAGTATCGACATAGGTCGCCTGTTCGCCGACAGCCAGAATCACCGGCGCAGTCGGCATGGCATTGCGAATGGTTTCGGAGTGCAGGGCGAAACCATCCATGGCAGCCGAATGGTAATTGGGCGAGGAAGTTAGCGCCCAAACGGGCGCAGCAGTCACTCTCCCGACCAAACTCTCATCCAACCCGACCTCTTCCGACCCCAGCACCCCATTCATCCCGGCGGATTCGAGCGCCTGATCAAAACGCTGCCAGGCTTGTTCCAGCGGGATGTCATGCAGATAGAAGCTGTCAGATTGTGGCATTCAATGCTCCGCAATTTAGGGTCAGAGGTTTTCCACGTCCACGATCATCCCGGCGCCCAGCCCGGTGGCATCGGCAGGAATGCGCACAAGGCCATCGGCTCGCGCCAACATGAAGATCAGGTTGGACTTATAGAAGATTGGAGCGGCAGCCAGGCCCTCAGGCGTTGAAATCAACTTTACCGGGATGTAGTCCTCGCGGCCGGCTTGCGAGGCTAAATTGACGGTCAAGCGAGCCTGGGTGAACAGCCTTGAATGCCCTACCATCAACCCGGATAACTGCTCAATGACTGGTATTAAAAATATTCGAGCGATAACCAGCGCTGATACCGGGTTTCCTGGCAGCCCGATTACGGCCTTGCCGTCACATACGGCCAGAATGGTTGGCTTGCCTGGCTTAACATTAACGCCGTGAACCAGCACGCCAGGCTGCCCCATGCGGTTGACCACGTCAGCAGTCAGGTCGCGAGCGCTGGCGGACGACCCGGCAGTGACCAGCACCAGGTCGCATTCAGCCAGTGCAGTACGCAAGGCAGCATCCAATGCAGCCGCCTGGTCCGCGACGATTCCGTAGCGCACCGGTTCTGCTCCAGCTTGAGTGACCAACGCACTCAACGAGTAGCTGTTGATATCACGTACCTGCCCAGGACAAACTGCTTCATCCGGTTGTACCACCTCGTCACCGCTGGAAATGATGCCAACTCGCGGCCGGCGTACCACTTCGACCTCGGTGATACCCAGGGCCATCAAACCGCCGATTTCAGCCGGGCGCAGTCGCACTCCAGCCGGCAGCACCTCCTGACCGATGGCCACATCTTCGCCCACTTTCAGGATATTTTCGCCTGCGCCTACTGCGCGCAGTACTTCCAGCTCTCCGGGGCGCGACTCCTGCGTGTACTCCAACATCAGCACGGCATCCGCGCCTGGGGGGAGCATACCGCCGGTATGAATGCTGGCAGCAGTGCCGGGCTGCAAAACGAATTGCGGAGCAGCGCCCATAGGCACCTCGCCGACCAACGGCAAATAAGCGGGCAGCGATTCGCTGGCGCCGTAAGTATCGGCAGCGCGCAGGGCATAGCCGTCCACCGTGCTGCGGGTAAACGCCGGCAAGGGTTCCTGGGCCAACACTCGATTTTTTAGCACCCGTCCGAGCGCTGAAGCCGTATCTATCGTTTCAGACGGTAAGTCAGGGAGCGGCAGGTGGGCTAACAATTTCTCCAGTGCGGCTGCCGGGGGTAGTAGTTCGAGGAATTCAGGCATGGCTTATCCCACCCACAGGGTAAAAGCCTGCAAATACACCGTGATGGCAAAGGTGGCGATGGCCGTTATGCGCAGCAGCTTCCAACGGGTTTTGGCCCCATTGGAGATTTGCCAGATTTGCCAGATTTGAAACAACCCAATCGGCAAGGTTAATAAGCGCGGCCAGGTCAGCGCCCAGGCCATGCTCAGCAGCATGCCGATACCGATCAATAAATAGGCAACCAGAATGAGCAAGTTGTGCAAAAACATGCCGCGCTGCCACCCCAGCCGGACCATCAAAGTTTGCTTGCCGGCTTTGATATCCGCGTAATACGACTCGAGGGAAAGCGCCAGTACCATAGCCAGGTAAAGGGCAGTCAAAGGGAAGGTCAACGTTCCCAGCAGGCTGGTCATTTCACCGGTTTGTAACAGGTAGCCCAGCGCCGGCACCAGGTTGGTCAACAGGATTGCCATAACCAGTTCACCATAGCCGGTATAAACCAGCCGGAAAGGCGGCACGGCATAAGCGAAGATCAAAATAAACGCCAGGCCAAGCACCAACACCACCGCTGGAGTGAGGGCACCAGCGGTAACCAACAATACCGTGATCATTGCTCCGGCGGTCAGCGTGGTAACGGCCAGCAGCAGAAGCATGCCGCGCGACAGTGGAATTCCATCCCCATTCGGACCTTTGCTGTCGGCTGATCGGGCTTGCATCGGCGACTGCAAACGGGTGTAATAGGTGTTCAGGTAAGCACAGCTAAGCTGCAGCAAGGCGACCAGGGCTAACCCCAGCCAGAAATTCCGCCAGTTGAACAGGTCGCCACGATAGACGACGATACCCGCTCCCAGTGCATATAAAAATGCGCCCGCCAACAAATTCGGCCAGGAAGAGATATGGAAGAAATCAGCCAGAGGAGTTCGATGCGTGGAGGACATAAAGGATACTCGTTGTTATATGAGTTGGTATCCGCCATCGACGATCAGGGTTTCCCCGGTGATGTAGCGGTTCTTGATCAAGAAAAGCACTGCCTGAACGACATCCTGCGGCGTTCCCTGGTGTTTGACCGGTAGCCGCCGTACCAAACGCTGCCATTCATCGGGTGAGGTATCTTCGGAGGGCAGAATCAAACCTGGCGCTACCGCGTTGACTCGGATATCGGGTGCCAGGGAACGCGCCAGCAATCGGGTAAGGACTTCCAGCCCGGCCTTGCTGATGGTGTAAGCTGGAAAACCGGTCCAGGTCTTGCGCGCGCCGCTATCGGACAGATTAATAATAATCCCACCGCGGCTTTGCATCAATTCTACGGCGGCCTGGGCGCACAACCAGGGGGCTCGAAGATTCAAGTCCAGGGTATCATCCCATTCTGCCACGGGCAGGCTGCGCAAATCGCCACGCGGCATAACGGAGGCCGAATTGACCAGGACGGTCAGGGGCTGCGGCAGTTCAGCCACCTTCGCAAAACAGCTTTTGATCTGCCCGGGCTCACGCAGATCGGCCTGAAGCAGATAGGCCGGAACGCCAAGTTTTTCGATCTCGCAGGCGGTTTCTTCAGCCTTATCCGCCGAAGAATGATAGTGCAGCGCGACCGCATAGCCCTCTCGCGCCAGCGCCTGCGCAATTTCGCGACCCAGGCGCACTGCCCCGCCAGTGACCAGGGCCAGCTCGTTTCGGGAGAAATCTGCCAATGCAGCCAATCCTTTACTTCTGGAAAAAGCTCGAGATGAAAAACCAGACATTGGCCGGCCGTTCCGCCAGGCGGCGCATGAAATAAGGGTACCAGTGAGTGCCATACGGCACGTAAACACGCACTGGATAACCGGCTTTCACCAGATCTTGCTGGAGGTCGCGGCGGATGCCGTAGAGGAACTGAAATTCGGCAGCCTGGTCTGGCAAACCCAGCTTTTTCAGCGATTCACGAGCGTATTTGAGCCGCAACGGATCGTGGCTGCCAACTGCGGTCAGCGGCGGGAATAGTACGTTGGCGCTGCCGCCGGGGGCGTCAAGTGCTTGTTCGGCTTGCAATAAAATATCAACCAGTTGATTGAACGCGGCATCAACGTCCGCCTTTTTAGGATAGGCCACCGAAGCTGGCTCTTTGTAAGCGCCCTTGACCAGCCTTACCCGAATGCCAGCCTGCGCCAGGTTGCGCGTGTCTTCAGGACTGCGGTAAAGGTAAGATTGGATAACTGTGCCAACATTATCAAAACCCGCTGTCCGCGCCCGAAACACCAACTCGAGGGTAATGCCGACCAGGCTGGAGTCTTCCATATCAACCCGCACGAAGTTACCAACCTGGCGCGCCCGCTCGAGGATGGTCACAAGGTTGGCATAGGCCAGTTCGGAGTCCAATACCAGACCTAATTGTGAAAGTTTGATGGAAACATTCGAGCGTAAACCTGCCGCGTGGATGGCATCCAAAATTTTCAGAATATCCGTTGTTGACTGCTCTGCGGCAGCCTGAGAGTCCGTGTTCTCTCCCAGGTGATCCAACGTCGCCAGAATACCCGCTGCGTTGAGCTGTTCGACAGCCCGAATCGCGTCCTCCACCGTTTCCCCGGCGATAAACCGGGAAGCCATTTTCCAGGCAAATCTCCATTGCGTAATCAACCGTTGTGCCCAATGGGCTTTGGACAGAGAAATAAACAACGCTCGCAGCATTGAACCTCGAAGTCGGGTTTGTATTTGGACGAAAAGCTATCTAATTCTAACATAACGCCTGCCTCCGGCTGCTGCTGATAGCGCGAGAAGCATCCAACAGGATTGAGTCGCGATTATTTTGCATGGAATTGGGATAAAATGATCCTGGCGACGCCGTTAAGTTGCCTTAACCCATAAGAAAACAATTAACGAGGAAAGAATGGCTACTTCCCAACTCCCGCTGGCTTATTCACAAGCTGTTGCCCGTGCGCGGGCAGCGGATTTACCTCTGGTCGCACTCGAATCCACTGTGATTACGCACGGTCTGCCCTTCCCCGAAAATTTAAATTTGGCGCGCGACATGGAAGCGAATGTGAAGGCGGAGGGAGCCGTGCCCGCTACCATCGCCATTCTGGACGGCAAAATTCAGGTAGGACTCAGCGAGAGCCAGTTGGAAATGATCGCGACGGCAAAGAATGCCATCAAGGTCAGCCGCCGGGATTTTGGACTGGCGTTGGCGCGCCGCGTGCCTGGCGGTACGACGGTTGCCGGTACCCTGCATGCCGCCAATCTGGCGGGGATTCAAGTGTTTGCCACCGGCGGGATTGGCGGCGTCCACCGCAACGCGCCTTTCGACGTGTCTGCTGACCTGGTCGAACTTGGCCGCACCCCATTGGTGGTGGTTTGCGCCGGCGCCAAGTCGATCCTTGACCTGCCAGCCACGCTGGAAGTTTTGGAAACTCAGGGGGTGATGGTAATTGGCTACCAGACGGATGAATTTCCAGCCTTTTTCTCGCGCTCGAGCGGTTTGCGGCTCAACGCCCGCAGCGACAGTCCGCAGGAGATTGCAGCCATCGCCAATGCCCAATGGCAGGCAGGCGTTAAATCCGCCGTTTTGGTCGCCAACCCGCCGCCAGTTGAAAACGCGCTGCCCTATGATGAAATTGAAGCAGTTATCCGCGCTGCGCTCAAAGATGCGGAAGCCCAGGGAATACACGGCGCGGCAGCGACGCCTTTCCTGCTCTCGCGGGTGAACCAGTTGTCGGGTGGAAAGAGCATGCAGGCCAACCTGGCACTGCTGCGTTCCAACGCCCGGCTGGCAGCTCAAATTGCTGTGGCGCTGGCTGCACCAAAAGGCCAGGTCGCCATATAGGCGCGACCCCCAATATCGATCAGAACACTGCTTATTGTCCGCGGCTAGTATGTCGCGGTTGGAGCGCGGGTAGCGGACGGCTTTGGGGTCGGCGTTGCGGTGCGGGTCTGAGTCACGGTCGCTGTAGGGGTAATGGTTGGTCGCAACGTAGCGGTGCCCGTGGGTGTAATGGTCCAGGTGGCAGTTGGCGTACGCGTTGATGTGCTGGTCGGGAGTGGCGTCGGTGGACTGCCACTTATATTGAAGCGTCCGGAACTTTTCCACTCGGTGCCAACAAATATTTGTACTTCATACTCACCCGCTAGCCATTCATCTGACGATGGCTCGCATTCTGTGTACCCATATCCGCCTGAGCCACCATCCCACGGCTTGGATTCGAAGCACAACAATTTCTGGTCAGCCAGGCGGTACCACAGCGCTGCCCAATGCGAGCCCGGTACCATTTGATCGTAGCTGAACGTGCCAAATAATTTAGTAAGCGGGTTGGCAAACTCAATTTGCGGATCGACCGGCTGGAAATTTTCGTCGATCTCCCGCGCAATCAAAACCGGGCTGAACACGGCCTCCGGATTGGGGGTGATGGTGGTTAAAATGCCAGAGCGGATGCTGTCGGGCAGCGCCGGGGTAAATGTGATCGAGGGGGTATTGGTAATGGTTGGAGTAAGAGAAATTGTCGGCGTGAGGGTAATCGTCGGCGTCAAAGTAATGGTTGGCGTCAGCGTAATGGTTGGAGAAGGCGGGAAAAAGCGGTAGGCGACCGGTTCCGCGTATCGGTTGAGCATAAACGCGAAGCCTGCCAGTATCATCGCCCCGAAAATCGTCCGCCAACCGCGCGAGACCATTTCACGGCGCTTGCGAAAATATAAGAGACGTTTTCCTGAGCGAATGGTGCGGATACCTGCAAAAATGCTCAGGAACATGCCCAGGAGAATCAAGACAATCAGTGTTTGTACTGCAGTGCGAATATCCAGATTCATCATAATTCAATCGGATCCGTGCTGCTGTGATTATAGCATGTTCAGAATTTGTCCATCCCCGGCAAGATCCATGCCCACCGAGATGGAAACAATGCCCCCGCGTAACATTTTGGGTCATTCCTTCGACATTGCAGTCTCCTGGTTAAACTGTCGATCTTATTGCGTATATTTTTTTTCAAGGGTAAAATCCTTCTATATGACGCTCACTCCGGGGACTCTTCTCAACAATCGATACCGAATTGTTTCCATCCTCGGCCAGGGTGGAATGGGGTCGGTTTATCAAGCTTGGGACGAGAACCTGGGCATCTCTGTCGCGGTCAAGGAAAATCAATTTCTGACCGACGAGTATGCGCGTCAATTCCAACGGGAAGCCAATATTCTTGCCAGTTTGCGACATCCCAGCTTACCGCGGGTAGGCGATTACTTCACCGTGCCCAATCAGGGCCAATATTTGATCATGGATTTTATCGAAGGGGAGGACCTGCGCGAGCGTATCGAGCGCATCACCACCCTCCCCGATGAAGAAGTCATATTGATCGGGGCAGCCATTTGCGATGCCTTGAATTACCTGCATCACCGCTACCCTTCGATTATTCACCGGGATATCAAACCGGGCAATATCAAAATCACACCCGAGGGTCAGGTTTCGCTGGTCGATTTTGGCCTGGCCAAATTGATGATCGGGACGCAGCAAACGACCACCGGCGCCCGCGCCATGACCCCCGGTTACTCACCGCCCGAACAATACGGCACTGCACCCACCGACTCACGCACGGATATTTATTCTCTGGGAGCCACTCTCTACGCCGCCTTTACCGGCGCCATCCCGGAGGATGGTTTGGCGCGCGCCACCGGGAAAGCAGATTTAACCCCGGTGCGGGCATTAATGCCAAAGGCCAATCGCAAATTAGCATCTGCCATTGAGAAGGCGCTGGAAGTTGATCCGGAAGACCGCTACCAAACGGCGGTTGAGTTTCGCAAAGCTTTGCTAAATGCCGGAAATATGGAAAGGCTGCCGGAAGGTCAGTCGCTGGTGGCGCCGCCGCCCTATACCCCGCCGCCTGAGGAACTGGAACCCGCAGGGACCACCCTTGCATTCGGTTACAATTCAACGCCTCAGGATCCGATGGTGGCGCGGCGCTTATCTCTACCGGTTTCCCGCCGCAATCGGTCGCGTAAAATGGTGCCCATTTTGCTGGCGATTGTCGGAGCACTGACCCTCATCGCTATATTGCAACCCGGAATCCCACGAACAGTACTCGGATGGATCATGCCACTGCCTACCGTTACGCCCACATTGGCGCTGACGAACCCAAATGAGACGCTCACGAGCAGTCCGCAAACCGAAACTCCGGCAGCGACTACGGGAGATCCATCCCCAACCGATTCACTCACTGGGAATGAAGAGAAAACCCCAGTTCCAATTGAAAACTCAACCCCCACTATCACCCCGACCCCTACCCCAACAAAGGTAGGCGGTAGCGCCGGGCAAATTGCATTTTCATCCAACCGCACTGGTAGTATGCAGGTGTGGCTGATGAACACAGACGGCAGCCAGCAGCACCCGCTGACCAACTTGCCAGACGGGGCTTGCAAGCCAGCCTGGTCACCTGACGGGGCCAGATTGGCGTTTATTTCACCCTGTAAGGTACGCAAGGACCGCTATGACGGTTCGAAAATTTTCATATTGGATGTGACCAACGAATCTGCCCCATACCCGCTGCCTGTTCCACCCAGCCCGGCTGAAGATTATGATCCGGTCTGGTCGCCAGATGGCGATCGAATCGCTTTTTCCTCCACCCGCGCCGGCAATCCGGATATCTTTGTATTCAACCTGAAAGACCAATCACTGATGCAGCTGACCAACAACCGCGCCCCGGAAAAATATCCGGCCTGGTCGCCCAGCGGTACCCAGATTGCATTTGTGCGCGATATTTCCTACTCGCAGCTCTGGATCATGTCGGACACCGGGCAGTATCAATCCCGCTTCTCGGTCAGCGGTGAAATCAACGATATGTGGCCCAACTGGTCGCCCGATGGGAATTACATCCTGTTTTCACAGCTCAATTCGGCTGATGTGCCCTGGCTGGTTTCGTTGCGCTACGAAGACCGCGACACAACCAATTCAACCCGTATTCCCCCACGCGGTCAGCCGGATGTTGGCCCGGTCGCGCAGGCCAGCATCTCCCCCGATGGCAACTGGATTGCTTATGAAAGCTGGCCAGACGGCAGCAACCATGACATTTATCTGATGACGATTAATGGGTCCAGTAAAATGCGGTTGACCACCGATAAAGATTTCGATTTTGGTGCTGCCTGGCGGCCAGTACCTAAGTCCTGAAACCTGAGAGCAAAGTCAATCGCCGCCGTATAACACGCGAGCGTAAGGCTCGGCAAATAACGCCGGGGTGCCGCCGGTATGCCAGAAAAGCAGCCGGTCAGTCGACTTGAAATAGCCTTTGCGAATAAGATCGATCATGCCGGCCGCTGCCCGTCCGGTATAGACCGGGTCTAACAGCAAGCCTTCGGTGCTGGCAAACAACTTGATGGCCTCGATCTCGGGTTCTCCCATTACCGCGTACCCGCCGCCTAAATATTGGTCATTAACGAACACTTCTTCTGGCGTTAGCTGAATGGGTTTTCCCAGCCTATCTGAAGCCTCGCTTGCCAGTCGGGCTACATCGGCCTGTAATTCCGCAGCGGGGTGGTCGATACTAATGCCAAGCACCTTGCCGCGCCAGCCGACCAACTTCGCCCCCAATGCCAGACCGGCCTGAGTACCTGCAGACGAGGATGCCACAATGATCCAGTCCACGCTGACTTGCTGCGCAATGAATTCCTCGAAGGCAGTGACATAACCGACCGCTCCCGTTGGAGTCGAGGCGCCGAGAGGGATTAAGTAGGGGCGATCCCCTTCCTCCCAGGCAACATCGAATGTGTATTCCGCTACCCGGTCGCGTTCCGCTCGGGTGGTCCAAACCAGTTTTGCCCCGAACAGGTTGTCCAGCAGGACATTCCCATTCGGATTGTCGCTTGGCTCGCCGGAAAGCACCAGGATGCAGCGCATCCCAAGCCGCGCTGCCAGCGCTGCCGTCTGGCGGCAGTGATTGGATTGGATGCCACCGACTGTAATCAGAGTGCGTGCACCGCCAGCCTGGGCTTCGGCCAGCACATATTCCAGCTTGCGGGTTTTGTTGCCGCCAAAAGCCACGCCCGTCTGATCATCGCGTTTGACAAATAGGCGCGGGCCGCCGAGAGCTGCTGTAAGCCGCGGCATCGCTTCCACCGCCGTGGGCAAGTGGGCCAGAAGGATCCTCGGAATCAAAGTGAAACCTCCCGCTGGGTCTGCTTTTTTCCCCTGCGCCGCATGATATTCAACAACTGCGGTAACAAATTTGTATACACCTGATAGACGAACGGACGCGCCGGGTAATCCCAGGCGCCGATAAAGCGCATCACCTGCCCGCCCAACCCTTCCTTGAAGCGGAAGACGCCCCACATGGAGTCGTTTTCGGCGAATACATCCGGAGCGCCCCACAGGTCATATTGCGTACAACCCAATCTCTTCGCGCTGCGCATGGCTTCCCATTGCAACAGGTAATTCGGCATTTTTTCACGATGGGCTTCCCGTGACATGCCGTACAGGTACCAGGCGCGGCCGGCAGTGAAGAACAGAATCAGGCCGGCAACCGGCTCCCCGCCCACTTCAGCCAGCAGCACCTCGGCCATTCCGGCATCCATAAAGTATTTCCACACGCGCAGGTAATATTCCTCTGGTCGGATGACAAAACCGTCTCGTACCGAAGTTTCGGCGTAGAGGCGGTAAACCACTGGCAGGTCGTCGACTTCGCCACGGCGAACTGTGACGCCTTTTTTCTCCGCCAGGCGCAGGTTATAACGCGTTTTTTGCTTCATGCGCGCCAGCCAGTCCGCTTCGCTACCGCTCAGATCAATCCAGACAGTATTGCGGAATTGAATCTGATCCTGCGAATAGCGCCAACCGCGGGCCGCGAGGTCCGCCTGAACAACCTTCCCGGATTCTGACTGGTTTTCATCGGGTGAGCCTGGAACACCGGTTCCTGAAAAGACTTCGGGGTCGATCTTGATAAAAATCGCTTTTTCTTTCTTGGCCAGATCTTGCAGGCCGTTCAGGACAAGCCTGCGTTGGTCAGCATTATCCCAGTCCAGCAGCGGCCCGCGCGGCACGTACAGCACCTTCAGACGCGGCCCGAACGGAGTAAGTCGAACCGTCCGCTCCAGCACCATGGCAGCCGCCTGCACTTGACCATTCTCTGCCCGCCAGAGCTGGGGCAAGGGACGCCAGCCATACATGGCCTTGAACTGTGCCCATTGCCAGGTTTGCAGGATGTGCGCACCGGGCAGCGCAGCGATAGTTTCGTTCCAGCCATTTCGCGTTTCCTGGCCTGCTGTCATGTTAGCCTATCCAGCCATTTTTCTTCTAGTACCGCGCCACATCGAAAGTAGTATGCCATCGGAAGGTTTACTCTCCCCCACGTCGGCGGTAATAAAGCCGGTAGGCCTGGTAAAGCATCGGCTGGAAAACTTTATCCCAGGCGCCGGATGATCGCCGCACGGTGCCGCCAAACCCGCGCTTGAAACGGTACACCCCCCAAAGCCCATCTTCACGCCAGGAGAATTGGTTTTCGAGCTCTTCTTCATCCACGTCAGGGACGCCCCACAGGTCATACACCTGGCAACCACGCGCTGCTGCCCAGCGCATGGCCTCAAATTGCACCAGATAAGCCGGCATGCGGTTGCGTTCATCGTTCCCGGAAGCGCCGTAAAAATACCAGGCACGCCGCCCGTGCGCAAAAACCATCACGCTTGCCAGCGGTTTGCCGAGGTATTCCGCGGTAAGCAGGGCGCAAGCGCCTTGCGGGGCAAACAAGTCATAAGCGCGTTGGTAATATGCCAGACTGTGGACGCCGAATTGATCCCGGTTACCCGTCTCCTGCATCAAGCGGTAGAAGCCGGTCACATCGGCGTTTTCCTTAACCACCACTTCCTTTTTCTCTGCCAACCGCACATTGTAGCGAGTCTTTTGCTTCATGCGGGCCAACCAATCTTCCGGGCTGCCCTCCAGGCTGACCTCCACTGTCCGCCGCGGTTGAATGGGATCAGAGGGCGATGCACCTGCCAGCCCATCACCGGCGGAAAACGGCTGTTCCTCCCAGGAGTCCGGCTCTACCTTCAAGAATATGGCATGCTGCTGCCGGCAAACCTCCTCGACCTCCGGCCAAAGAGCCTGCCAGCCGCTGCCTACCGGGCCTTTGGGAATATAACCGACTGTAAACCCAATGGGAAGCTGGCGAAACAGGATCTGGGCGCCGCATGTGCCCGCCTGAACCCGAACGGGGCGCCAACCGAAGGCCGCTTTTAATTCTCCCCAGGCCGCGGTTTGCAACACATGAGCGTCAGGGTGATCGGCGAGAAAGCGCTCCCATTGTGTAACGTCGAGGATGGCCATTAAATAATCGAGGTGATTTCTGGCGGGGGCGTCGCGCGTACAGCCGCGCCGGGGATAAATTTATCCAGTAGGTCAATGACTTCATCTCGGCTGCCGTCATTGGAAAGTTGAATCAGTTCATCAACGGCCTGATATAAGCGTTCACCCTGCAGCGGTTCGGTGTTATCCAGCCGAAAAATGTCCGGGTGTTCCGTGGATTTGAACTGGAAACCCTCGTCCCACAAATCCTCGGCCAATTTTTCACCTGGGCGCACCCCGGTATAGACAATTTCAATATCCCGTCCGGGTTCCAGGCCTGAAAGTCGGATCAAATCCTCTGCCAGGTCAAGGATGCGTACCTGTTGCCCCATGTTCAAGACAAACGTCTCACCGCCAAGACCCATTCCGCCTGCCTGCAAAACCAGATAAACCGCTTCAGGGATGGTCATGAAATAGCGCTTCATGTCCGGATGGGTAATGGTAACAGGTCCGCCACGCGCAATTTGCCGATTGAAGATCGGAACGACACTGCCGCGACTGCCAAGTACATTGCCAAAGCGTACCACTGAAAACGGCCGGTTCGTGCGGCGCCCGGCTTCCAGGACGACCATTTCGGCGATCCTCTTGGTGGCGCCCATGATATTGACCGGGCGAATAGCTTTGTCGGTGGAGATCATGACCAACCGTTCCACCCCGTGCTGCAACGCGGTATCGACCAGATTTTTCGTCCCCTGGATATTATTGGTAACCGCCTCCTCGACATTGACTTCCATCAACGAGACATGTTTATGCGCAGCGGTGTGATAAACCACCTGGGGACGAAACTGGGCAAAAACGTTGTTCAAACGCATCGGGTCGCGAATGTCTGCGATCACCGGGTGGATAATGAGCGATGGAAAGGCCTCTTTGAGCTCCAGTAAAGCGTCAAAGATACTGTTTTCGCCGTGCCCAAGCATGATCAATTCATCCGGCCCCCAACGGGCAATCTGGCGACACAGTTCGCGCCCGATCGACCCGCCTGCCCCGGTCACCAGCACGACTTTACCGGAAAGAACCGAACCAACCTTCTCATCGCGGATGCGCGTCGGCTGGCGGCGCAGTAAATCGGAAATATCCACTTCGCGCAGGCGGCTGACGCTCACTTTACCGCCCAGCAACTCATAGATCCCGGGCATGGTACGATATGGAATGGCTTTCAAACGGGCTATGTCGGCCACGGTGCGCACCACCCGTCCAGGCGCGCTGGGGATGGCGATAATTACCTCATTGACCCGCAGCCGGTCGAGCACCCGGTCCAGGTCGGTAATGGTACCTACGATCGGTACGCCATGAATTTGTTGGCGCTGCTTGGTGGGGTTATCATCCAGGAAACCTACCGGAATTAAATTTAGCTGCGGGTTTTTCTGGAGCTCCCGCACCACCATTGCCCCGGCATCACCGGCGCCCACCACCAGCACCCGTTTTGCGCGCGTGCTGGTCTGGCCAGCCGTCTGATTTTGCTGCATTTCGGCAATCAACCGCAGGGTAAATCTCAGCCCGCCAACCACAACCAGCGATAACAACCAGTCGATGACAAAAACAAAACGCAGATACGAATCGACAATGTTCAACGTGTACAACAGGAGCATCGCCAGCGCCAGACCGACTGATGCAGTTGTCACTGCCACAGTGATCAACTTAAGTTCCTGAATGCTGGCATAAGCCCACAAACGCCGGTAAAGCCCGAAGAAGTAATAAACAATCGGCTTAACCACCAGTGCGGCGCCGATCATCCAATAGGAAAAAGGCAGATACTGAAAGTAAAGCGTGCCAAGCTCGAAGCGCAGGACGAATGTGCCCAACACAGCGATCGGGATGAGAACTAAATCGCCGATCAATATATAACGGTTACGGATGTTGATTTTTCCGCGCATGGGCTAGCGACCTCTTAAGCCGATCACGGTCCCCACCGTCCGGATCATAATGTTGATGTCAAGAATTAAATTGCGGTGCTTGATGTAATATAGGTCATACTCGAGCTTGACGCCATTGGTCTCATAGTCGTTGGCATACCCATAATTGACCTGCGCCCAACCAGTCAGGCCGGGTTTGACAAACAGGCGCGCACGGTAAAACGGGATGTGCTCCTGCAGTAACCCAACCAATTCGGGACGTTCTGCGCGCGGCCCAACCAGGCTCATATCGCCTCGAAGGATGTTTAAGACTTGCGGCAACTCGTCAAGGTGGGACTTGCGTAAAAATCGGCCGATTAATGTAGCTCGTTTATCATGGGCTGCTGCCGGACGGGCAATTCCATCCGCCTCGGCATCCTGCATCATACTTCGGTATTTGATCATATTATACAGGCGCCCGTTCTTGCCAAGACGGGATTGCAAATAAAAAATGGGCGCGCCGGTCTCCAATAAAATCGCTATTCCAATGAATGGAAACGATAGTCCCAGGGCGATGGCACCCATCAATCCACCAATAATATCGATCAGCCGTTTCGCGAGTTCGTAAAACCCGCCGACATGTGTCTGATCAACAAACGAACGCAGCACCCAATCTGATTTCAACAAAAAAATCGGCACTCGGCCAAGCAACTCTTCATAGACCATGGGCATGGTAGTCACTTCGATACCGCGTTCTTCAGCTTCCAGCACCTTTTCGAACACCGCCGCATCCATGTCGCCCATAATCGAGAAAATGAGGTCGGTTGCCTGGTGTTCGCGAACAAGGTCGAACAGATCCGCGTTTGTACCGAGAACCTTACGGCCTGAAATTTCAGTGCCAACCTTCTCGGGGTCATCATCCACTAAGCCAATGGTATTAAAAGGTGGCGGCCACATGTCATGGATGATATTAGCAAGCTGCGCGCCAGACTTGCCAGCCCCCACGATGATCACCCTGCGCATAAATTGCGGGGCGGTGAACAAACTCACAAAGACAAACCGCCAAAGCAATGTCAGAACATAGACGAACACGATAAAGAGGATCACACCCCGCCGGGGGAGTGAATCGGGTGTTGAAATGAAGAAGATAATCAGATATAAACCAAGGCTGACGCCAGCGGCCAGGCTGATTTCTTTGAAAGACTCAAGCCGGGCAGACGACCTTCGCATGTCATAGGATTCGATCAACAAGAGCAGCCAGATCACCGGCATCAGGTAGAACCAGGCAGGGACCCGTTCTTCCAAAAACACCCAGGAAAAATTCAACCACTCGTTACCCTGAGTCCAAAAATATAAAGCCAGGAACAAGGCTATGATCGAAGCCAGCAGATCGCCAAAGAAAAGCGTGCCGCGTCTTTCAGCCGGACGCAGCCGCCAGGAAGGTTTAATCAGAGGAGCTTCTGATTCCATTTTACTCATGCAATTTAATTATCCATTCGAACGAAATATACTCCAAATAAACCCACTGCCCCAGGAAAAATGCATGGTTGCAATGGCCAGCGGAATCCCGATCGATAAACGTACGTCTTTGTGGCGGCGAGCGTAGGGTAGGGATACGCCAACCAGCAAGGCCAGGTAAAACCCGATCCCGGCGGCCAACAAGATCCTGGCAAATGTAAACCAGACCGAAAGCACCAAAAGCAGCATGATCCCCAATACGAATACCGGAGGTAAAGCCTGGCGCCAGCGCAGTGTGCCGGGAAAACGCCGCAGCATGCGCCACTTCCAATAACCGTAGCGCCAATATTGTTTTGCTAAGGCATTCAAGGATGGTCGCGCGAAATATTGGGAACGAATGGCCGGGTCAAAAAAAATCTTACCACCATTCGCCCGAATGCGCGCGTTGAATTCGTAATCCTCGTTGGTAAGGAGGGTCTCATCGTAATACCCAATACGCTCGAAAAGGTTGCGGTTGAAAGCGCCAAACGGGACAGTGTCAACCTCGCCAGCAATGGTCGAGTAGCGGTAACGAGCGTCACCCGCGCCCAGCGGATGCCCTGCAGCGATTGCAATGGAATGCGCCATCCAACCGGGTTTCCCAGGTTGAATGATCCACAGACCGCCAACATTCTCCCCGTCGCCAGCCTTTAAATGGTCGATGCTGCGTTGGATATAAGTTTCTTCGGGAACGGAATGCGCATCCAGCCTGACGATGTAGTCGCCGCTGGCTGCCTGGATTGCCAGGTTTATCCCAGCCGGGATGATTCGCCTCGGATTTTCAACCAGGCGCACAACCAGCTCGGGGTGATCGGCTTGAAACCGCTTGATTTTCTCACGGGTGCCGTCCGTTGATTGGCCATCCGCCAGAATTACTTCCATTTGCGCCCGCGGATAGGTCTGGCGATAGACAGCCTCCAACAGCAGTTCAATCGTCTGCTCCTCATTGTAGCAAGGCACAACAACCGAGACGGTTTCAGTTCCGGTCATCTCAGCGCAATGACCTGACCAGTCGGCAGGATCGATATGGATAAAAACATTCAGAAAAATGAACCGGAAATTTAATCTTGATGCTTTTCACAGGGGACCAGGGCAACCGCTTCGATTTCAACCTGCGCACCCTTGGGCAATCCTGCCACCTGAACGGCTGACCGAGCCGGTGGGTCGGTTACGAAGAATTCTCCGTATACCGCATTCATGCGGGCAAAATCGTTCATGTCCTGCAAGAATACCGTTGTCTTAACAACCAGATCCAAAGATGATCCGGCTTCCTCGAGAATGGCGCGCACATTGGTCAATGCCTGGCGGGTTTCAGCTTCGATCCCGCCTGCCACAATCACACCTGTTTGCGGTTCCAGCCCAATTTGGCCAGCGGTAAAAACAAAATGACTGGCTTTGACTCCTACAGAATAGGGACCAATCGCTTTTGGCGCATTATTCGTTCGCACGATTTCTTTTTCGCGGCAATGATGCACGTCTGTCCTCCTGAAACAATTTTCCCTCATTTTATACGAACTAACCGGAATGGTAAAGCTCTCGGGCCGGATATGGCTGCCAGCCTGGCGAAATGCCACGAATCTAGTAATGCAAGTCAGACGGGTCAGCCGTGATGCGTTTGCGGAAAACCCAGTAGCTCCAACCCTGGTAGATCAATACAATGGGCACAAATATCAATGCCACGGTGGACATGATACGCAAGGTATGAGGACCGGACGCGCTGTTGTAGATGGTAAGGCTGAAATTGGGGTCGAGGATCGAAACCAGCACACGTGGATAAAGGATCATAAAGGAGGTCGCTGCGGTAAACAAAATGGCCAGGCTGTTAACGGTAAACGCCCACCCATCCCGTTTTTGACGGATGAACCAGCCGCACACCAGCACCGCAGCAACGGCCCCAATCGGAACCAGCCCGGGATTGACCCCAAGCTTTTGCAAAATGTCGGTGAAGAAATAGGTTGCAATGACTGCGGCTATCAAAACCGCCGTCGCAACGACCCAGATGCGGCTGGCGGCATACCGGGCAATCGACTGGATGGGTTCGGCCGCTTTCAACGACAGGAAAAGCGCGCCATGCAACATAAACCCGGTCAAAGTCACCAGCCCGCCCAGCAGCGAATAAATATTGATCAGATCGCCGAAGCTGCCCACAAAATTCTTGGTTGCGTCTATCGGTATTCCACGGACAAAGTTGGCAAAAGCCACGCCCCACAACAAAGCCGGGAAGAAGCTGCCAATGCAAATCGCCCAATCCCAGAAGGATCGCCAGCGCAGGCTGTCATGTTTGCTGCGAAACTCGAGCGCCACCCCGCGGACAATCAAGGCCAGCAGCATGATCAATAGCGGCAGATAAAAACTGCTGAATAAGGTGGCATACCAACCTGGAAAAGCGGCAAACATGGCGCCGCCGGCTGTGATCAACCAGACTTCATTGCCATCCCAATGCGGCCCGATGGTGTTGATGATCATGCGGCGGTGGGTATCATTTTTGCCTAGAAATGGCAGCCAGATGCCGACCCCGAGGTCAAAACCTTCCAGGATGAAGTAGCCGACAAACAAAATCCCGATGAGAATAAACCATAAGGTGTTCAGATCCATTTCAGCTCCTATTCCCAGTAGGTCTCTTCTTCGACTGTGCGTTTCTCCCCGGCGGGTTCAGCGCCGGCGCGAGCATATTTTGCCAGCAGGAATATATCAGCGCCCATCAGCAGTCCATACACCAGCGTGAAGGAAACCAGGCTGGCGATGACCATTCCGGGAGTGAGGGATGGTGAAAACGCATCGGCGGTGCGCATGTAGTTGTAAACCACCCAGGGTTGGCGTCCCATTTCCGTCAAGATCCATCCGCTTGAATTGGCCAGGTACGGCAGAAATAAAGCGAACGGAAAAATTCCCAGCAGCCAGGTTTTCGCGGTGAGTTGATTGCGCATGGTACGGTACAAAGCGTAAGCGGCCAGCAGCAACATCAAAAAGCCAGCGCCAACCATCACCCGGAATGCCCAGTAGGTCATCCAGATCGAAGGGATGTAATTGCCGGGGCCGTGTTGAGCCTCAAAAGATGCCTGCAATTCATTGATGCCCTTTACCTCACCATCCAGCCGGTTGTATGCCAGCAAACTCAAAATGCGCGGAATACGAATGGATACCTTGGGAGTCAATGTTTTTTGATCGATAACGGTCAATAGCGAGAAGGACGCCGGATTTTCGGTTTCGAGCAACCCTTCAGCGGCGGCGATTTTCATCGGCTGCAGTTGAACCATGCGCTGCGCCTGGTTGTGACCCACCAACACTACCAGGAAAACTGCGATCACACCGAACACAGCCGCGATCTGGAAGGAGCGCTTGAAAAGATCGGATTGATGCCGACGAAGGATATGGTAAGCACTGATCCCAATGACAAAAAACGCGCCGGTAGTGTAACCAGAAAAAATCGTGTGCGAAAATTGCCCCCAGACATACGGGTTGGTTAGCAGTGCCCCAAAATCTTGCAGCACCAACCGGCCATTCTCTTCGACGAAACCGACCGGCGATTGCATGAACGAATTAGCCACCAAAATCCAGTATGCAGAGAGGGTGGAGCCAATCGCCACCAGCCAAATCGCCGCCAAATGCATCCCTTTGGATAGTTTATCCCAGCCAAAAATCCACAATCCCAGGAAAGTCGATTCGAGAAAGAACGCTAGCAGCGCTTCGATCGCCAGGGGTGCGCCAAACACATCTCCAACATAGCGCGAATACTCCGACCAGTTCATGCCAAATTGAAACTCCTGCACGATACCGGTGACGACGCCCATAGCAAAATTGATGATGAACAGGTTGCCCCAAAATTTTGTCATGCGCTTGAACATCACCTGCCCGGTGCGTAAATACATGGTTTCCATGATCGCGACCAGAACAGATAAACCAAGCGTCAGGGGGACAAAAAAGAAATGGTAGATGGAGGTAATTGCAAACTGCCATTGAGAGAGAATTCCGGTAGTCGGATCCATGCCTGCTCCTTATCGGATGATGATAAGCAATCTGTCAACCTGAACAGACCAAATAAAGTACCGCAATCCGTTGGCCAGCTTCGGGAGGGCGGCTAAAAATTCACGCAGATAGATATTGGAATAAAATCTTTATTCCTCGCATGTATGTTGCAGGAAATCGCAGTTTCCCCCCTGGCTGTGGCTTTTTCCCCGCCGAGAACTTATTTAATTTGAGTTTAGCATGCCTTTAAGCGGTTGGCAAGCTGAAGAAAAAAGAGCTTCCCTGCCCAAGGTAGCTTTCCGCCCAGATGCGTCCTTTGTGTCCTTCGATGGTATGGCGGGCGATGGAAAGTCCCAGACCGGTGCCCCCACCGGAGCGCGATTGGTCAGCTTTGTAGAAACGCTCGAAGATACGCGCCAAATCTTCTGGCTTAATACCGATTCCGGTGTCACGCACCGAGAACACGACTTTGTCTCCGTCCTGACTGGCACTCACGACAATTTGACCGCCGGGTTTGGTGAATTTGATGGCATTGTGCAGCAAGTTCACCAGCACCGCTTCGATTCGGTCAGCGTCTGCCATGACCTCGGGCAGGGATTCGCTGGCATCTATTTGTATTTTCAACCCCCCGCGTTCCGCCTGCATCCGCATCCGCTCGACCGCATTGTCCATCATAATCAACGGATTCACGGGACGGCGATCGAACGGCACGCGTCCCGACTCAATCCGGGAGAGGTCCAATAGCTCACGCACCATTTGGGTCAGGTTGTCGATCTCATCTTCCATGCGCTGCAGAAAGCGCCTGGCAGCGGGAGGATCTTCCAAAGCCCCTTCCTGCAAGGTTTCAGTCAATGCCTTAAGGGAAGCCAGCGGGGTGCGCAGTTCATGAGAGACATTGCTGACAAAATCGCGCCGGACGGTTTCCAGCCGATGGATGCGGGTAAGGTTCTGGAAGACAAGAAGGGTGCTCCCCGGCAGGCTGGATTCCAAGGGAGTCGCTGTCCCCTGAACAAAATAGCGTTCCGGACTGGTTTCTATCGTCGATATTTGTTGTTTTCCACTATCGCGCGAAACCCGCCACAATTCTACGAACTGGTGTTGGCGAACGACCTCAACCAGAGAACGCCCAAGCGTCTGGTCGATCTGGGTATGGAACAATTTCGCCGCTGCCGGGTTGGCCAGAATTACTTTTCCAGCTTTATCGACAATCAGGACTGCATCGGTCATATGACGCAAAACAGCTTCCAGTTTGCCGCGCTCCTCCTGGAAATCTGCCATTTGCGTGGAAAGCTGTCCGGCTACCTGTTCGAAGGACCGGCTGAGCAGGCCAATTTCATCTTTCCGGCCTGATGGCAAATCAATATTTGGGTCACCCTGCTTCAAGCTCTGGACTTTATTGGCGAGCTTGCGCAGCGGCCGAAGTGTTTCTTCTGCAACCAGATAAGCCAAAAGGACAGCCAGCAGCGTGATCGCCGCTCCAACCCCCAGAATTCCCATCCGCAGATTGCGCAATTCGCCTTCGATGACCGATAAGTCACGCGCCAGGCGGATGACCGCAATCGTATTACCATTGGACAAAACCGGCACCGCCAAATAGTAAAACCTGCGTTTCAAGGTGTCGCTGAAGCGGATCTCCGCTCCCTCAGGTCCTTTCAGGGCCTCTTTCACTTCCGGGCGGTCCAAATGATTGCTCATAGTTTTTGGATCGGCCAGCGAATCGGCTGCCACAACCCCGTCGCTACGGATCAAGGTAATGCGGGTCTGGGTCAATTCGGCGTAGGAACTGATTACCAACGCCAGGTCATCATAAGAAGCGCCGTTTTGAATGCGTTCCGCCACATCCCGTGCTAATATGTTGGCTGAAGTTTTCAGACTTTCATGCAGATTGTCGGTATAACGCTGTTCGGTGTAATGGGTGAAATACAGGCTTACGCCACCCACCGAGAGCAAAATCAAAACGATAAACGGAACCGCAATTCGCCAGACCAGGGATCCGCGCATGATTTAGCCTTCGAATCGATAGCCCGCGCCCCGCACGGTTACAATACGTTTTGGCTGAGCCGGGTTAGGTTCAATCTTCTCGCGCAGCCAGCGTACATGCACGTCCACCGTGCGGCTGTCGCCAATATACTCCCACCCCCAGACGCGTTCCAGGATGAACTCTCGGGTAAGGACTTTCCCGCGATGTTGGGCTAAGAAATGCAGCAGTTCAAATTCTTTCGGTTTGAGCGCCAGCACATGATCTTGGGCGCGCACTTCACGCCGAGTCACGTCGATGATTAAATCATCAAAGGTCAACGGCTGCCCGGCAGTTTGAGAAGTCGCTGCCAGATTGATTTCCTCGCGCACCAGCCGAACACGGCGCAGCATGGCTTTTACCCGTGCCATCAATTCGCGCATGCTGAAGGGTTTGGTCATGTAATCGTCTGCCCCGACCTCCAACCCTACTACTCGGTCAATCTCATCGTCACGGGCGGTCAGCATGAGCACGGGTGTGGTCATTTCCTGCCGGAGAATCCGGCAGACTTCAAAGCCGTCCATGCCGGGTAACATCAGGTCGAGGACGATCAAGTCCGGATGAGCCTGGCGGGCTTTATCCAGCGCAGCCAGCCCATCCCCTACCGTTTCGACCTCATAGCCCTGCTTTTTGAGATTGTAGGCCAGAGTCTCTTGTAAGGACAGCTCATCTTCTACGACCAGGATCTTGTCGGCCATGTTTTACCTAACCATATCTTCCAGCAGAAGGTTGAATTGCTTTGAAGTTATCATTCGATTGTACCGTTTTTCCACGGCGATTCGCCCGGCAGCGCCCAACGCTTTCGTAAGGTCTTTATCATCGGCCAGACGGCGGATCGCAGCAGCGAGCTCGGTTGGGTCTCCGGGTGAGACGGCTAGACCTGCGTTTTCCTGGTTGATGACATCGCAAATAACCCCGCCAATCGCCAGAATTACCGCCCGGCCAGCCGCCATATAATCAAACACTTTGTTGGGGTATGTGGTTCGGTAAAGTTCGATTGGTTTAAGAATGGCAATGCAGACGTCCGCTGCCGCCAGGACATCGGCCATTTGGCTTTTTGGCTGTGAAGGGATGAAAGAAACGTTCTTCAATTGGAGCCGGTTGGCTTGGGCTACCAGGGCGGGTTTTTCCTTGCCGTCGCCGACAAATACCAGTTGAATATCCGGACGGTCGATCAGTTGAGACGCTGCCTGAAGCAATACGCCCAAATCATTGGAAAGCCCGTGCGCCCCGGCATACATGGCTATAAATTTATTGTCTAACTGGTGCTGCGCCAGGAACGCCTGGCCGTCGGCGTTGGGTGTGAACATATCGGGGTCGGCGCCGTTTGGCACCAACTCCACAAACCGCGCCCCACGGCTCGTCACATGCGGGATAAACCCGGGTGAGTTGACCACCACCCGATCAGCGCGGCGGTAAAGGAATCGTTCGAGCCATTCGGAGAGCTGGATTAACATGCGGTTTCTGAGCACACCAACCGCCACTGCAAAGGCTGGCCACAGGTCGCGCACCTCGAACAAAAATGGCACCCGTTTGAGCCGCGCCAGAAGCCAGGCGGTCATTCCCTGAAAAATTGGCGGTGATGTGCCCCACACCAGATCGATGCCGCGCACCCCCAGCCCAACGATGAAGGAGGAAAACATAAAGCTAAAGAAACTGAACACTCGGTGGACAAAACTTTTATGCAGCGCCGGAATGGTGTACGTGCGCAGGATGGTGATGCCAGGCTCGGGTTCTTCACGGTTTTTCCAGGGTATTTTTTCCCCGCGGGCTCCGCCGGTCAGGTAACTGACCGGACTGGCAATAATGGTGACTCTATGGCCCTGCGCGACGAGAAAACGCGCCATTTCGTGATGGCGCGTCCCACCGGCCTCATCCAACGCCGCAAAGGCCTGATGAATTAACAGGATATGCATAAATTCATTTTAATCCATTAACGCCCGGCAGAAACGATGGAAATAGGGCAACTAGGGAAGAATCGCGTGCTCTAGTTGGATATTGGTGATGATCTTTACCGGCGCATTTATATGGATATCAACCTGATATGACAAAGCTTCAACCTTGCTGCCGTAAGTGGGAGAATACCAGCCGTAAGTGTCCGGATGATCCAATTTTCCTACTAAAACTCTCCCGCCCCGCACCAGGCGCTGCTGCGATTTTTCCAGCGCTTCAGCCGGAACGGCCTGAACGATAAGCGACAGCTTGAGCTGGTTGCCCGCCAGAATTAATTGGCTTCCGTCCAACGACCAATCCCAGGCTGGAAGCAGCCACTGGAGTGTGGCACGATGCTGCTTGACCTTGCCAACCGGTGTAAACCAATCGGTCACCTGCCAGCACCCGGGCGCCAGCCATGCCAAAGCTCGTCGGTGCCGGTTGCCAAGGCGTTGATAGCCATCATGCTCGGCAGTCAAGAGCTTGCCAGGCTGGCTCTCGTCTTCGATCCAGTGCGCCTGGTCCCACTTCAGCCACAGGAACCGCCCGCCGCTCAGCATCGGATCCAGATCATCGATCACCGGTGAATTATGCACCCGGTTATTCACCAACCCGTTATTCCAAATCCCTTGGTGAGTGTATGCATACGTCCCGGGGTCAAGCAAGACATTAACGCCCCGGTACCATAAATCCACCTGCAACTGGTCAGCATGCGCCGGCCGCGAACGGAAGTGCACTCCACGCAATGTTGCCCACTCGCCCATGTTGCCCAAGCGTTTGATAGCAGGACTGTCCACCGGTTTAGGCATTTCAGCCAGTTCAAGCGGGGCGATTCCCAGCCAGGCGGACATTTCATCCCATGGACCGGCAGGCAGGCAGCGTTCCGCTAAAAACGTAGCGGCAGCCGCCTGAGCCACTGGGCGGTGATCGCGAAACTGGCTGGTTCCAAACGGCAGGATATTGGCGCCGTCATTATTGCCAAGATTTGGCGCGTCGCCTGAAGTCCAGTCCACCTGGGCCAGCAGCCAACGGGTTGCCGCGGCCAGCCGTTGCCTGGCTTGCGGCGAAAATTCCTGCCGGACTGTTCGCGCTCCAACCTGCGCCAGCAACGCCAGGTGAAGCACCATGCGATGATAGTTCAGGCTGTGCTGCACATAAGTGCCGTCGGGATCGATCTGGCTGCGGAGAGCATATTCCAGCCACCGCCAGCCTGTTTGCTTCCACGCGGCAGCATGCGGATGCTCTGGAAGAGCAACCCCGGCCAGGTACAGCCCGCAGGCTTCACTGATAAGGTGGTTATTGTTCTGCGCCCGGGCATAGATCAATGTCGGTGGGATGCGCTCAGCATGGTCAGCCACAGCCTTCACCAAACCTACGGTACGCTCCGGAGTACTGCGCACGGAAAACTCGAATACCTGGGCGGCGAACAGGCAGGCGATCAGGCGCAGTGCGACTTCCTGCCCGGATTCCCAGTTTGGGCCGCAGTTCACCGGGTTGCCGGCAGTGAACTGCTCCCAATACTGCCAGAAAGCTTCGGGGTAACGTTCATCGCCGGTGAGCAGGTAGGCGCGGCCAAGGGTAAACGCCCAGCCGAAGCGGGCTGGTTCCCAGGTGAATTTGATGTCTTCGCCGGGGGTGAGCCTCGTCCGCGACCAATGCCGGTCGGCGCCCGGCGGGGCGAGGTTCAAAGCTACCGGCGGTCCGCCAAATATGCGTACCTGTCCGCTGACAATTTCCTCCGCTTCGCGAATGATCTCCTCGCGCAAACCACCAACCCAACCAGCCATTTCGTCACGCGTTGGGATGCCAAAAATGGGATGGAGCTTCAATTCCTTTGTCGAGACCTTCTTTGGGCTGGCCGGAGTACGCAGCCGAAAGTAGCCGCTCGCTAACCCCAGGCGGTAAAGCGCATACAAACAGACTTGTTCGACGCCCAGTTCTTTTAAAGCCAGCCAGCCAAGCCGGATTTTCCTCAACATGCCGAGTCCATGCCCCCTGTGATTGCGTCACCGGTCATGCCGGATTTCCGGTGGATGGCGCCAATACTGCGTCCAGATATTTTCCAAGGAACAACATAGCCTCGCTGAAACCCTGGAAGGTCGCCCGATCGTTGCCCGGCACCTCCAGTGAATGGTTGGCGTCTTTCGCCACATAAGCCGAGGCCTGCGGTTTGGCCGACAATATTTGCTGCAACCGCTCCGGCGCAAAGGTTGAATCCGCATTGCCGCACAGGTAAACCTGCGGTCCGCGGGCTGACAGCGCTGCCTTAAAGACCACATCCCACTTTAGCAGCGGCGTAAGCCACACCAGCGCGGTCGGCAAGAGGCTTTGTGCTTGTTCCACAGCTCCGGCAATCGCCAGTGACCCGATGGATTTCCCGGCCAGGATCAGCCCGCGGTATTCACGCTGGGCGAGACCCGCTTTGATCCCCGCCAGCACGTCAGCCGTGAGCCAGGCCAGTTGTTCCGCCTCGGAAACGCCCTGAAAGGCTGCCGAACGCGTCGCCAGGTTGAGATTAAGGACATCCACGCCGCGCCAGAGCAGCATCCGGCGGGTAAAAAACAAAAGCGGCATGTCGCTGGTGTAACCCAGCCCCGGAAGCACCACCGCCAACCAGCCCACCGGCACGTCAGCGGCCCAGAATGGATTGGCCAGTTCCTGCCCAGTGTAGTCGGTTAAGCTTAAAGTTCGTGGGTCGCCCATCTCGATCTCCCTCAGGAGATATCTTCTGCAATTCCGCTGGCCAATGACCGCACAGCCGTAAAAGCAGCCCTGGCTCCAGCAAGCAGTTGGTCGTACGGAATTGGCGGTTGCCCGCCGCGGCGGACGGCCTTTAAAAAGGTCTCCCAACCAGCGCGGTGACCTTTATCCTGGTGCAGGTTCGATTTTATCCGTTCGCGGCGGCCGTTGGTTGTCAATTCCAGTGTGCGGAAATCATCCAGCACCGCCACCTTTCCGCCGCAAAAGACCTCGACCCGTTCCTTGGGGAACGATTTGTCGCCATTCGCCAGATAGGTTACCGTGCCAATCGAACCGTCCGCGAAGGTGAAGGTCATCATCACATTGTCCTGATGGTAACGGCCGCTATCCGGCAGCGCCGCCGCAAAGACTTTGACCGGCAAAGACCCGGTTAAAAAGATCAGGTAATCGATGAAATGGCAGCCTTCGCCGATGATGCGTCCCCCGCCCACCAACGGATCGTGCAGCCAATGCGTTGCGGGTAAAAAGCCAGCGTTGACCCGGTAATGGGCAGCCAGCGGTTCCGTACGGTTCGCCAGGAAGGTTGCCAGCCGTTGCGAGAAGGGCGCGAAGCGGCGGTTGAAGCCAACAGTCAATAACGGCGTACCAGGGATCGCCAAAGCACGCTCGACGACTGCCAGGTCGTCCGGGTTAATGGCCAATGGCTTCTCGCAAAATACTGCTTTACCGCCTTCCAGCGCGGCGGCGACCTGGCGCGCATGCTGGTCATGGCGCGTAAGAATAGCAATCAGGTTGATGTGCTCGTCCTGCAACACTTCCTGTTCGGACGAGCTGGCATACGTAAAACCAAATCGTTGGCCTGCATGGCGCGCACTCAGGCCGGTCGCTGAAGCAATCCCCACGCGAGCCGCGCCGCCAACACTTTGCACCGCTGGCAAAAAGGTGGCGCTGGCGTAATTGCCGGCGCCTAACACCCCAAGCGCCAATTCGCCGGGTTTGGGGGTAGGCAGAACCGCACCCGGCAAGGTCACCCGGCTGGCTGTGATGTCTGTGTCCGCCTGGGGGTAGGTGATTAACACCCCCAGGAAGGGTTCATTCCGCTTACCGGATATCAATTCATAAGCTTGATCCGCATTTTCAATTGGGAAGCGGTGGGTGATCAGCGGCTGAACATCCATGCGCCCGGAGCCGATCAAATCGATGACGGCCTCCAGATTGCGCCCTTCCGTCCAACGCACATAGCCGTAGGGATAGTCCTGGCCTTTTTCTTCATAAGCTGGATCGTAACGCCCAGGGCCATACGATCGCGAAATAAAGACCTGCAGTTCCTTCTCGTAGTAAATTTTGCGCGGTATGTCCAGTCCAACCGCTCCGACAGCCACAACCGTGCCGCGGTCACGTGCCAGTTCACCCGCCAGGGTGACCGGGTCATCCGAGGTAGTATCCGCGCAAATCAACACACTGTCAAAACCGCGCCCCTGGCTGAAACTGCGCCCAGCCTCTTCGGCCCCGCTGCGTGAGACCGCCGTCGCCCCCAATTTCTGCGCCAGCGTCACGCGGGAAGGGTCCAGGTCAATGCCAAAGACGGTACAGCCGGCAGCCCGGGCGATACCCGCGGTGAGTAAGCCCAAAAGACCAAGGCCGATAATGGCAACCCGTTCACCGACCTGCGGCTGCGCCAGGCGGAAACCCTGCAGGGCAATTGCGCCCAGGGTGGCAAAAGCAGCCGATTCAAAATCGACTTCAGCCGGCACCGGGGCTAATAAATTTTTCGGAACCAGGGCATATTCTGCATGGACGGCAAAGCCACCGCCAGCGCAGGCCACCCGGTCGCCAACATGGTAACCGTCCAACCCGTCGCCTACTGCAACGATTGTTCCGGCGGAGGAATAGCCAAGCGCCATAGGTTGATCCAGGCGGTTGAATGCCGCTTCGACCGTCGAAACAATTCCTTCGCGGCGCGCCTTATCCACCACTTGCCGCACCAGGTCCGGGCGTGATGCGGCTTTACCCACCAGGCTCTTTTCGGCAAATTCAACCACCATGCGTTCTGTGCCAACCGACACCAGCGATGCGGCGGTGCGTATCAGCGCCATGCCCGGGCGGACTGCCGGAACGGGAACGTCAGCAACCAAAGTCTGCCCATCGCGCATATTCTTTAATAGTTGTTTCATTCCAAAACCTTCGAATTGAAATTGGGACACGAAGTACTCGCCCCACGTGTTCATTATAAAAGCATTCGAATATTTTAGGACATGGCCGTCAATCAGAGTTTTTCGCCCAGCCTGTCAAGCATGCAGCCTGACTAAATACTGTTACCTGAGTTGATTTCCATCCCAGGCTGCAAAATATAAACCCCCGCTTCGCGAAGATCGTAGGATCCAGCGAGCGGGGGGTATGGATGCAATGAGAAATTTACTAGCGGGCGAACTCGACTGCGCGCGTCTCGCGAATGACGGTAACCTTAATTTGACCGGGGTACTGCATGGTCTCCTCGATCTTCTTGGCGATATCACGGGCCAGGCGGGTGGAAGCCAGGTCGTCCACATCTTCCGGACGTACGATGATGCGTACTTCGCGACCGGCCTGGATGGCGTAACTCTGGTTGACGCCATTGAAGGAGTTGGCAATATCTTCCAAGGCGCGCAGGCGCTTGATGTACTGTTCCAAATCCTCGCGTCGGGCTCCGGGACGGGCGCCTGAGATGGCGTCAGCGGATTCGACAATGACCGCCTCGATGGTCTCCTGCTCCACCTCATGGTGATGCGAAGCGATCATGTTGACCACCCGGGCGGGTACGCCGTAGCGCTTGGCAAACTCAGCGCCGATCATGGCATGCGTGCCATCGGTATTGTGATCCATTGCTTTGCCAAGGTCATGCAGCAGGCCGCCCATGCGCGACGATTCAGGATCAGCGCCTAATTCGGCAGCCAACACCGCGGATAATTTGGCAACCTCCACCGCATGCGCCAGTTGATTCTGGCCGTAAGAGGTGCGGTATTTCAGGCGGCCAAGCACCTTCAGCACCTCGGGGTGCAGCCCGGCCACCCCGGCATCGTAGGCTGCTTCTTCGGCGGCCTCGATGATAGTTTTGTCCACTTCTTTCTGCTCTTCGGCCAGGATCTTCTCGATATGAGCCGGGTGAATCCGTCCATCGATGATCAGGCGCGACAGCGACCGGCGGGCAACTTCACGGCGGATTGGATCGAAGCAGGAGATGGTCACAGCCTCGGGGGTGTCATCAACGATGACGTCCACGCCGGCGGCTTGTTCAAAGGCGCGAATGTTGCGTCCATTGCGGCCAACGATGCGGCCTTTCATTTCCTCGTTTGGCAGGGTCACGACTGAGGTGGTCACGCTGACCACGTGATCGGAAGCCACCCGTTGGATCGACTCCGTGATCAATTCACGGGCGCGTTTTTCACCTTCGGATCGCGCTTCAGCCTCGATCTGGCGGATGATGCGCGCCATATCGTTGCGGGCTTCTTTTTCAGCTTCCTGCAGCAGCAAACTGCGGGCTTCTTCAACTGACATCTGGCCGATGCGCTGCAACTCTTCGACATGCTGCTCATACATCTTCTCGATGTCGTTTAGACGCTTGTCCAAAGCGCTCTGGCGTTTATTCAACGTCTGCTCGCGCAGTTCCAGGCGCTCGACACGGGCGTCCAATTCTGTCCGGCGTTTTTGCAGGCGGTCTTCCTCGCGTGATGTTTCTGCACGGCGGCGGTTGACCTCATTATCCGCCTCCTGCAGCACTTTCATCGCTTTATCTTTGGCTTCCAGCTCGATCTCGCGGGCTTTTTCATTGGCGGTTAGCAGCACGGTATCTGCCCGTGACTGCTGATCCTTGAGGAAGCGGTTGGCATAATAGCGCGATATAAAGAAGAAGGCGACGGCGAGCAAAATAATGTCGCCTACGATGATCGAAATGATTAAAATCGGTGAATTTCCCATAGGTCCAATTCCTCTTTCCAGAGTCAGGTTTATTGCTCAGCGGGATGATTCTCATCCCAGATCTGGCGTAGAACCGGGGCAATCGTTCCGTAAGAAAAACCTCGGCGGGCTAAGAAACCACCCAGGCGTTTGCGAAACACTTCCCGGTCGAGCCCTTCCAGCCGGCGGGCATATCGAATGCCTGCCTGGTACGCCAGCTCTGGTTCGTTTTGTGCCTCCGCCAGAGCCTGTTGAATGAACTCCTCTCCTACCCCTTTTTGATGTAATTCGTAACGCAGCATCCGGTGACTGCGAGGGCGAAAAGTACTGCGGTCGTCGATCCACATCCTGGCAAATCGGTCATCACCCACCAACTGGGCTGTGCGCAGCCGTTCCATTACGCTCTTAATGACCTGGGCATCTGCCCCTTTTTCGCTCAATTTTTTCGTAACTTCTACCTCGGACCGCGGTCGATAAGTAATATAGTGCAATGCTTGCTGGTAAGCCACTTCCTTGGCATCCAGAGACTGAAGCTCAGTTATTTTTTCTTCGCTCAGTTCCTGCCCGATGTGCAGCCAGGCTGCAGTAATTCGGGCCAGGCCAAACGCAAATTCGCCGTCCAGGTAAATATTTACCCGATTGGGATTGCGTTTCTGGGCCTTAAGTGCCGTAATCTTACCCATCGAATCCGCACACCGCCAACGCAGCACCACTGGCCTGGCATCAGATGTTGGATATACAGATGTCTGGGTTCGTAAAGACCTTACAGAAAACACAATCCCAGGTCTATACCTTGGTTCGAGTTAACCTGTTTTCAGATTTGCAGTTTTTCACAGAATGCCTTGATTTTCGTTGCTGCATGGCATCAGACTTTTCAGCGGAACACATCTATTGTGATAGGATTTGAGTTCCCCTGCTCCTGTGAAATGGGCATCTCTGCGCCCGATTAGACTTTTACCGAACCTCCCGGCGGGAGGGAAAACGCCCAGCATTATCCAGACGATCTCATTGCCAAAGGACAAACCTCATTCAGCCAGTATGCCAAAGGGGGTTAGTAGTTCTTTAAGATATTATACTAGATTTCTTAACAGTATGTTTAATTTTGTTAACTTTTCTGGACACTGCCTTGTGCAAACTCAAAATTGGATAAATTCCAATATATCCGTCAGCGCCGCAGCAAACACTTCATCCATGATTTCACCGGATGCCAGGTAGGCGCCGCCAAACATACCGTCGCCATAGAGCGCACGCGTTTCTTCGGCATTGGGGACGCCGATCACTTTCGGTGGGATTTTTGCGTCGGCGGGTAAATTGGCTACACGGGTAAAAGGAAACGCCTCCATCCAATTCGCATGGGCGGTTTTGAGCTCGTGCTTCATGGCGACCGCTTCGATGCTGTGCGACTCCCACCAGGAGTACCAGATAAATTTCAGCCCGTCCATCTCGTTTGCGAGTTCGGTGAGGCGGGTACGCACGCCGCTGTTTCCACCGTGCCCATTCATGATAAATATGCGACGAAACCCAACCCCGTACAAGGAGCGTACAATGTCTTCGACAACTGCTAAAAAGGTGCTGGTGCGCAGGCTGATCGTGCCGGGATAAGTGGCAAAATAAGGTGAAACACCGAAATTCAAGGGCGGGGCAATCAGAACGCCCGTGCTGGCGCTGGCAGCGTCTGCCAATGCCTGCGGAATCTTTACATCCGTCAACAAACTGAGGTAGCCGTGCTGCTCAGTGGCACCCAACACCAAAATGATGCGGTCTTCTTCGGCCAAATAGGATTCGACATCCATCCAGTTCAATTCTTCAAGTCGCATCAGCTACCTCATTTGCTTGATTTTCGGTTTGATGATTAATCGTCCGCCGGCGGCTAGACGACGATATTGATCAGCTTGCCCGCCACATAGATGATCTGGCGCGGCGTTTTGCCTTCCAGATTTTTCTGGACGACAGGCGAAGCCAGCGTACGCGCCCTGGCATCCGCCTCGCTAATGCCGGCCGGGAGTTGAATCCGGTCGCGAACCTTGCCATTGATCTGCACCACCAGCGTGATCTCGTCTTCACGCGCGGCTTCCTCATCTACTTTTGGCCAGTTCTGGGTGTGGATCGAGTAGGGCTTGCCGATTTGCATCCACAGTTCCTCGGCAATATGCGGGGAAACGGGCGCCAACATCAGCAGGTATAGCTCAACCGCTTCCTTCCAGGCGGCCGAATGATACAGCCCTTGCTGTTTGGCTTTGAGCATTTCGTTCGCCAATTCCATCAAGCCGGAGACAATGGTGTTGAACTCGAATTGTTCGAAGTCGCGGGTGACCGCTTTCAGCGTTTGATGCACCTTCCGGCGCAAAGCCCGGACTGCAGCTTCATCTTTTGACCCTTCCGGGCCGGGTTCGACAATCATCGCCCAGACGCGGCGTATCCAGCGGTTGACGCCTTCGATGCCGCCCGAACTCCACGGTCCGCCCTGATCCCAGCGGGAGAAGAAGATCAGATAGGCGCGCACAGCGTCTGCACCGTAGGTCTGAACCAGATCATCCGGTGAGAGCACATTACCGCGGCTCTTTGACATTTTCTCTGAATCTTCACCCAATACCATGCCCTGGTTGCGCAGTTGCAGCATCGGCTCGTCGCCTTTGGTTATGCCCATGTCACGGCAAGCCTTATGGAAGAAACGGGTGTAGATCAGGTGCATGTTGGCATGCTCGATGCCGCCGGTATAGGTATCCACCGGCATCCAGTAATCGTATTCCTTCGGGTCAAACGGACCCTGCTGGTACTGTGGGCTCAAATAGCGCAGGTGATACCAGGAGGAGCACATGAAGGTGTCCATGGTGTCCGTTTCGCGTTCAGCCGGGCCGCCGCAGACCGGGCAGGTGGTGACCTTCCAGGTGGGGTGCAGCTTGAGCGGGGATTGCCCGGTTGGCATCCATTCGACGTCATCGGGCAGCAGCACCGGCAGTTTGTCGTCTGGCACCGGTACCGCGCCGTGGGTTGGGCAGTAGATGATTGGGATAGGCGCGCCCCAGTAACGCTGGCGCGAGATCAACCAGTCGCGCAGGCGGTAATTGACGGAATACTTCCCCTTGCCATTCTCTTCGAGCCAGCGGGTGACCATCTTCTTGGCTTTGCTTCCCGGCGTGCCGCTGAACTCACCGGAATGGATCATCGTACCGTAATCCGCGTGGGTCAGGATATCCCGGTAGAACTCGCAGCCCCACAGCATTTCCATCAGCGTGCGGGCGGAGTTTACGCCGAGATTGATTTCCTTGCAGCGGGCCAGAATTCGTGCACCCGAATCGACCGATTCCCAGTTCCAGATTCCGTTGTCGAAGATGAACTGCCAGCGTGCGCCAACGATCTCGTTCCAACTGCCCGGCTGTAAGTGATCCTGTGCAATTTTGACGTAAGTATCCGTTTTGCCGGCTGGAATGGTAACCTTGATTGCGCCGTTGCTTTCAATGAAGGGAATCCCCGCTGCCTGCAGGGCAGTGGCAAATTCGTCACTCATAGTCCCGCTTGGCGCGTAGGACTTGGAAACGCCATCAGGGCGGTCGATCACCGGCTGAATCGGCAATCCAAACTTAATCGCGAAGGCGAAGTCGCGTTCGTCATGCGCCGGGACAGCCATAATGGCCCCGGTGCCGTAGGTCAGCAGCACATAATCCGCAATCCAGACCGGAATCCGGCGGCCGTTGACCGGGTTTATCGCATACCCGCCGGTAAACACGCCGGTCTTTTCCTTGTCGGTGGCCTCGCGTTGAATATCGGTCATGCGCTGCGTTTCTGCGCTGTAGTTCTCAACCTGTGCTTTTTGTTCTGTGCTGGTGAGTTTGGCTACCAGGGGATGTTCGGGCGCCAGCACCATAAAGGTTGCGCCCCACAGCGTGTCCGGGCGAGTGGTAAAGACTTCCAGCACATCGCCCTGTTCGGTGGTGAAATAGACGGCAGCGCCTTCTGAGCGCCCGATCCAGTTGGTTTGCAGCGTGCGGACGCGTTCAGGCCAATCGATGGCGTCGTATTTCAGCAGCTCATCGGCGTATTGGGTGGTCTTGAAGAACCATTGCTCCAGGTTCTTCTTGATCACCGGGGTGCCGCAGCGTTCGCAATGGCGATCTTCGCCCCACACCTGCTCGCGCGCCAGGGTTGTGTTGTCATGCGGGCACCAATCCACCCATGCAGCTTTGCGGTACGCCAGCCCGTGCTTGAACAGTTGGGTGAAAAACCACTGTGTCCAGCGATAGTAATCCGGATCGGCGCTGACCGCTTCCCGGCGCCAATCGAACATTGCGCCCAGGCTGCGGAACTGCTTGCGCATTTTCTCGATGTTGCGGTAAGTCCACTGCTTGGGGTGAATGTTGTTCTTGATGGCGGCATTTTCGGCCGGCAGGCCAAAAGCGTCAAAACCCATGGGGAACAGCACGTTGTAACCCTGCATGCGTTTAAAACGCGCGCGGGCGTCGGGCGGGGTCATGGCGAACCAGTGACCGATATGCAGATCGCCGGATGGATAAGGGAGCATGGTGAGCGCGTAATGCTTTGGCTTGGAAGGATCGATGTTGGAATCATACAGGCCATCATCATCCCATTTCTTTTGCCATTTCCCTTCGATTTCTGCCGGGTTGTAAATCGGGCTATTTGCGTTCGACATGATCTTGTCCTCCAACGGTAGCCTTGCTTTAACAAAAAATCCCTCGTCCGATCAGGGACGAAGGATGAGCTCCGCGGTACCACCCTGGTTGTCCGGGAAAATCCCGAACCACCTCGATCGCGATAACGGGCGCACCCGATTCTGGCTACTGTTATTTCACCAGAACAGCCTGCCTGATTTTCAGGCAAACAGGCGAGTTCGATCTGCACGCTCCGCGGGCGCATTGTCGGGCTCACATCTCGCTCTCCCGGCTCGCTGACGGATGATCTACTACTCCTGTTAAGGCTTTTCAAAAAACGAGCCTGGAACTAAATTCGATGCTCGTTTTTGAGTGGACCCAGAGGGATTCGAACCCTCGGCCTCCTCAATGCCATTGAGGCGCGCTCCCAGCTGCGCTATGGGCCCAGTTTGTACGCTCGATTGGTAAAGTCCGCTGTTTGCGGGGTGTATTGGGGCTGACTGCCCCCAGTGGACCTGAGGGGATTCGAACCCCTGACCTCTTCAGTGCGATTGAAGCGCGCTCCCAGCTGCGCTACAGGCCCTTTTTCGAGGGTAACGGTATTTTACTTCGAAGCCGATTGCATGTCAAGGACTGCCAAATTCAGCGCTGCCCGGCAGCCAGCCAGCCACTTCACGCCAAGATTAGGCGTATAATTCGCGCAGGAGAATCACCCATGACCGCTGCCCGCCTTGAACGCCTGTATCAGTTGATGTCTTCTTCCGGACTGGATGCGATAGCCATAAACCCGGGGCCCAGCCTGTTTTACCTGACCGGGCTCAATTTTCACCTGATGGAACGACCGACCGTGCTGCTGCTGGCTCCATCGGCTACCCCGGTGCTGGTCATGCCCGAACTGGAATTGCCTAAAGTGGCATCCTCGCGCCTGCCGTTGACCCCCTTTGCGTTCGGCGATAACTCGCAAACCTGGGGCAAGGTGTTTACGCAGGCTATTATGGCGCTTCAGCTGGATGGAAAACGCGTCGGCGTCGAACCTACCCGTTTGCGCTTTCTGGAACTCTCTTACCTGAATAATGCTGCTCCAAATGCGACTTTTGTCTCTGGAGAAGGCGTTTTCAGCCAGTTGCGCATCCAAAAAGATGCGGAAGAAATCGCCGCAATGCGGCAAGCAGCTATCATCGCTCAAAAAGCTCTGACCGCCACGCTGCCAATGGCGAAACCGGGCGTGGCCGAACGCGAACTGGCTGCGGAGCTGGCGATCCAACTATTGCGCGCTGGCTCAGACTCTGAATTGCCCTTCGCCCCGATTGTCGCCAGCGGTCCAAACAGCGCCAACCCCCATGCAGTCCCGAGCGACCGCAAGGTGGAAATGGGGGATTTATTACTCTTCGATTGGGGCGCCTCCTACCGCGGCTATGCATCCGATATTACCCGGACCTTTGGCGTTGGCCACCTTTCTGACGAACTGCGTCAGATCTACCAACTGGTCAAAGAGGCCAATGCCGCCGGGCAAGCGGCCGGGCATTCGGGTCTGCGCGCCGGCGACGTCGATCATGCTGCCCGTGGCGTAATTCAACGCGGCGATTACGGGTCTTTTTTCACCCACCGTACCGGCCATGGTTTGGGCATGGAAGGCCACGAAGCGCCGTACATGTTTGCAGAAAACGATCTCCTCTTGCAGGAAGGGATGGTTTATACCGTGGAACCGGGTATTTACCTGCCCGGCAAAGGCGGCGTGCGCATCGAAGATGATATGGTCATCACCGCTGACGGTGCCGCTAGTCTGACCGATTATCCGCGCGAACTAACCATCCTGTGAGATCATCAGCGAGGAATTACCTTTATGGCCCTTGAAATTCATACCTACGCGCTTGGTCCACTGGCCAACAACACCTATGTGATCGTTGAACCCACCTCCGGGCAGGCCGTGGTGGTTGACCCAACCTTCGACAGCCGGCACGTTATCGAAGCTGTCCAGAAAGCTGGATGGAAGATCACCCAGGTATGGCTTACTCACGCTCATTTCGACCATACCGCTGGTGCTGCCGAGTTCACCAGTCTGGCAAATCCCCCATTGCCCATCGGCCTGCACCCTCTCGACCTGGATCTGTTCCACAGCGGCGGGGGAGCCAGTCAGTTTGGCGTGGTCGTGCCTTATCTCCCGGAACCAACCTTCTTTTTTGAGCATGGTCAACTGCTATCCATTGGCGCGGAGCAGGTGGAAGTGCGGCACACCCCCGGTCATTCTCCGGGTCATGTCGTGTTTTACCTGCCTCAGGCCAGTGCTGTCCTGGTTGGCGACCTCATTTTCAAGAATGGAGTCGGGCGCACTGATTTAAAGGGAGGAAATTCGACCCAATTGCTGCGCAGCATTTACAACCAGATCTTCTCGCTGCCACAGGAGACTCGCCTGCTACCCGGTCATGGGGCGGAGTCGACCGTTGCAGCCGAAAAAGAATATAACCCTTATTTACAGTAATCAGCGGCTCTTGGTGGATGACCATTGCAGGCCCGGAGTTTTGGAACTGTTTTTCACGATACCGGCCTTTTTATACAGTCGCAGGGAATAGCTTTATCACGCAAGATGGACAGACACCGTTCGGGATCGGCAGAGTATTAACCCCGCTCGGACTACCGCTCGCTGAAATGTCAGCCGTTTGAGAAGCTGAATACACCTCGGGGTGCGGAGTGGGGCGGGCGGTGCAAGGCTGAATTGGTTCCCAGGCAAAGACCACCCGACCGTTTACAATAATTAGCCGTGCTTTAGGCAAACAATCCAATCGATTTAAAATGTCTCGACTGTACAAACCTGGTCAGCGAACCCTGCCCGGAGATATATCGCGGACAAGAGGGGCGTAATCAGGTGCCGGGGCGGCATGGGGGTTATAAGTAAATCCAGCGCGGGTCTGGAACTGGGCTCCGAGAAGGGAGACGAAACCCTGGTTGGGGTACCCCATGACGAGAAGATGCCAGTCAGTCCTGCGCTGCCCGCGGTAGGCACGGGCGTGGGTGCAATCGTTGGGGTAGAGGCTGCGGTGGTGGGCGTCGTCCCATTGACGCCCGGTTTGGTTGGTTTGGGGTTTTTGGGGGTTTCGGTCGGCACATTGTTCGTAGGCGTGGGCATTTCCGGCGTTGGTGTTGGCGCCAGGGTGGTTGGCATGGGCGTTTCGGGTGTAGCCGTCGGCGCCGGGTTTGTCGGCTTGGGAGTTTTCGGCTTATCCGTCGGCACCAGGGTCGTTGGCTTGGGGGTTTTTAGCGCAGCGGGTGGCTTATGGGGATTCTGCGTAGCGGTTGGCGCCTGGGTCGTGGGCTGAGGCAATTTTGGCGTAGCGGTTGGCGCCTGGGTGGTTAGATTTGGGGTTATCAGCGTAACTGTCGGCGCAGTTGCTGTTGGCGTTCGGCTTGTGGCTGTTGGAGCAAGCGATGTCGGCGGTTTATTCGTTGCAGTGGGTTGCAGGTTTGTCGGGAGACCGGTAGGCGGCAATGTCGCCCTTTGCGTCGGAGTGGGGTGTGAATTCGTTGGTTCTACCGGAGTCAAACCGGGGATCGGGAAAGCCGTTGCAGCAAAACCCGTTTCGATCACATCCGGAACATCTCGCGGGGTAGGGATGAACAAGCCAACCGCCAGCGGCGTCTTACCAAAAGCCCGATCCGGATTAAGGAAACCATTATCCCGCCATAAATCATCTAAAATTCCAGGTAAAATGGGTGCCAGTAATGGGGATTCATCGAAGGAGTAATCTGCTAAAGATTTAGATAAAACCCGCACACCGAAAAATACATGATCTCTGCCTGGCATGGTCAGAAATGCCAGCATCAGAATCCCGATGACGGCGGTTATAAAAAGGAGAAGGATTACCAACCCCAAATAGCGCCGCGCCCGGTGGGATGCATTATCGGGTGCTTCAATCTCTGGAACAGGGCTCATGGATTCCTTCAAGATTATCCGTGTCTGGAGGACAGATGGGTCTTGCAAGATCGGGATGGGTCTTGCTAATGACATCCCAGAAGATCTCAACGACCTGCGGGTCGAACATGATTCCACGCTGTTGGAAGAGATAATCAATGACTTCCTGAGGATCCATGGCGGGGCGGTATGGTCTGTCTGAGGTCATGGCATCCCACACATCGACCACAGAGAATATGCGCGCCGCCAGCGGAATTTCTTCCTCCTTCAGCCCGCGTGGATAACCGCTGCCATCCCAGCGCTCATGATGCGAGTAGGGGATATCCAGTGCAGGTCGCAGATATTCGATCGGGTACAACACATCATGCGCCACTTTGGGATGCTGCCGCATAATTACCAACTCTTCGGATGTCAGCTTGCCTGGTTTCTTTAATATCTGGTCTGGGACGCTCATTTTGCCAATATCATGCAGCAGCGCCCCGCGCCGCACCTGCACTATTTCTTCCTCTGACAGGTTAAATTGACGAGTCACTTCAAGGGTCAATTCAGTTACTCGTCGGGTGTGGCCTTCCGTGTCATGGTCACGCTGATCAAGCATGGTCGCCCACCCGGTAATGGTTTCATCGTATGCCCGGATCAGATCGAGCCGTGACTGGTTAAGATTGGCCACCATTATGTTGAACGTTTCCGTCAGATACGCTACCTCATCGTTCCCGCCCGTAGGCAGGCGGACGTTCAAATTACCCGATGCCACCTGCGATGAGGCCACCACCAGACTCTTCAACGGATAGGTGATACGGTCGGCAATTTCCACTCCGACCACAAAAACCAGGAGAATCAATAGCGTGACCAGACCTCCTACTTGCACTCTGGTCAGCGTGCTGGTGGTTACCCAGTAGTTATTGATCATCGATGCGCCAAGCAGGCCAATCACATTACTGTTGCGTATCTGCCAGACGCCGACAAGTTCGGTGTATTTCAAATCCAGAATGTTGAACGTTCGCTGTCCACTCTGCTGGCGTTTAAGGCTCGAGGTCTCTTTACCCGCAATGATTTCCTCAGCCAGTTCTGTCGGTAAAGATTGCGGCGCGGACAAGGTGGTCGCCAGGATCTTGCCAGAGGTGTCATACAACGTCACTTGCGCCAGGATTTCCTCACGCAGTTGAGCCACAATACTGTGCAGCGATTTACCCACCAGCGTAACACCTACCATTTGCTGCCGAGAATCCCGCAGCGGTCCGGAAACATAAAAATAGTAGTCGTTGTCGTGATAGGCTACACCACTGAATTTATCGCCAACCTCATCCAGCTCACCAGCCAGCACCCGCTTCACAAAGGGAAGCGCAGCAAAATCAGTCCCGTTCCCCTTCTCGATTAAATAGTTGGCTGAAGATACCCCGCGCTCTTTATGCAGTTCAAGAACCACCTCCCCAGTCTTATCCAGGATAATCACCTGCTCCTCACCCTGAGCAGCGGCGACGCCAATTGCCAGGTCACCTAAACGCTGCAAATCGCGGGCTTTTACCGCGCTTTCCATGCCCTCGGTAAAGGAAAGCATCCGCAAAGTTTTTAGCAAGCGGTTTTCCTCTCGTACCATCCACTCGGAACTTAGTTTTTCGGTCTCGATCAACTGGTTCGAAAGTCGTTCATCGGTGGTATCGAATACGATCCGCATGACCACATAAGCAGCCCCTACCGCCAGGCCGATCGCCAACAGCAGGTAGGGTACTGTAATCTTTACGCGTAGCGGAATGCGTACGCGAGCTCTCGAGGTGAATTGTGCGTTGTGATGAGGGGCGATAGCGTCAGCCATGAAGGTTTCCCACTTTATGCATGAAACTGGTAAACTAGCTTTTATTGTGCAACTTTCAGGCCATTCACCTGGACACTGGCTATTACCGACCAAATTTCGAGAATGCGCGAGGCTAAAATGCCCCCTTACCATGCAATCGAGTGGAAAAATAACCGCTTGATCCTTTTGGATCAGCGCTTTTTACCCCATGAGACGGTTTATGTCACGCTGCAGGATGTGAGCCAGGTCGTCTCAGCGATTAAGGAGATGACCATCCGCGGCGCCCCAGCCATTGGCGCGGCTGCTGCATACGGGCTGGCGCTTGAGGCAGGTAAACCCTTCCGTGGTTTGAATGAAATTCTGGATGCTATGAATCAAGCTGGAAAACAGTTAATGGCTGCCCGCCCGACGGCGGTAAACCTTGCCTGGGCGGTTCAGCGAGTTTTGAAAAGCGCTCATGCCCCCACTTTGCCGGATGTCGACGCAGTGCGTCGCGCGGTCGTGTCCGAAGCGCATGCAATCGCGAATGAAGAGGTCCGAAATAATATCCAGATCGGACAGAATGCTTTGCCGTTATGGCCGAAAGCCGTTACTTTTTTACACCATTGCAACACCGGCGCGCTGGCGACCGTGGATTATGGTACGGCTTTGGGCGTCATCCGCGCCGCGCATGAACACGGCAAGAAAGTAATGGTTTATGTCGATGAAACCCGCCCCCGTTTGCAGGGAGCTCGCCTGACCGCCTGGGAGCTAGAGCAGCTTGGCATCCCATACAAGATCATTGCTGACGGCGCATCCGGCCATGTGCTCAAGCACTGCGGGGTCAACGCTGTGACGGTTGGTTGTGACCGGATTGCAGCCAACGGCGACACGGCGAATAAAATTGGTACTTATAATCTGGCGATTGTCGCCAGGGCTCACCAGGTGCCCTTCTATGTTGTCGGTCCAACCTCGACTGTTGATCTCAATACGCCGGACGGCGCCGCTATTCCCATCGAGGAACGCAGTGCTGAAGAAATCACGAAGATTGGAGAGGAATGGATCGCCCCCAGAGGTGCGCCCGCCTACAATCCAGCCTTTGACGTCACCCCGGCAGAATACATTTCCGCCATCATCACCGAACAGGGAATCGCTTACCCGCCCTTTGCCCGTTCCCTGCCTGAAATGGTCGCAAAAGCCCAGGCCTTACGCAACGCAAACCTGAGACGGGATTTAGTGCGCTAAGCTGCCCGCCCAGCCTTGAGTTTCGCCTGCAGGGCTCGCAAGTCATCAAACTTTCCGGCTGCGGCTAATTTGGCCTGCTCAGGCCAAGTTGCAGGGTTGGCAATGCGATTGCCAGCAGATGTCAGCACACGTTTGAGTTCGTTCGGGGTGGCTTTCGCTAACTGTTCCAGGCGGTGGAAACCGGCAACCTTGAGTACAGCCGCAATCTTCGGACCAATACCCTCGATCACGGTCAGGTCATCCGGGGCGGGTAAGGTGCCAGTCGGCATAGTTTCCGGTAAGAGGATGGCGCGAACCGGAGTTTTGTCCTCATTCACCGTGGACGGCGGGAGATGCACACCGTATGTTGGCCAGCGCCGGCTGCGCAGGATGAGAGCCAGAATACCAGCCAGGAAGACGATCAGCACCGTAAAAGCGCCGTAGGGGACATTCGAGCGGGAATCTTCAGCCATAATGGACGCTCCTTTTGTAATACTTTCATTATAGTGAAGAATGCGCCTTACGGGTTAAGGAGTTCATACCCCCTCCAACCTCCCCCATTTTCTGCGAAAATATGGGAGGCGCAAATCCCCGTGGCACCTGGCACATGACACACCGCTTTTATTCCACTTCGAACGCCGTCACCCGATTGCGGCCGCCTTGCTTGGAGGTATACAACGCTTTATCCGCGCGCTGCAATAGCACCTCCAACGAGATGTTCGTCATGCCAAAGCTGCTCGAAACCCCCACGCTCAAGCTGACCGGCATATCCATTTCACCCATTTTTTCAACCGTTTGCGCCACCGCTGCCCGCAGGCGTTCCGTCATGCGCCGCGCCCCCTCCTGCCCGGTCTCTGGGAGCAGTACGACAAACTCGTCTCCGCCGTAGCGGCCAAGAATATCGGAACGGCGCAGTACACCCTGCATGCGGCGCGCGATGTTGGTGAGCACCTGGTCACCGGCGGCATGGCCGAAGGTATCATTGATGTGTTTGAAATTGTCAACGTCGATCATCACCACCGACAGCGGACGGTTGTAGCGCCGCGCCTGGTAAACGGCGCGCTCGGCCAGCTCAAGGAAATAGCGGCGATTGGCCAGTCCGGTCAGCGTGTCGATGGTCGCAAGACGTTCCAGTGCGGTTTGAGCCTGCTTGCGTTCATCCACCTCGCGTTGCAATTCGACGTTGCGCAACTGGTAAATTTCAGCGTCCTTGCGGGCGTTCTCCACCTGGTGAACGATTTCGATGGTCTTCAGGCGGCGATCCGATTCTTCGTCAAAAAGCAGTCGTTCATTGCGATAAAACTGTTCAAAGTGCTCCAGAGCGGCTTGCGAATCCCCCATTTGTTTATAAACTTCGCTCAACTCGGCATGGCACCGGACAACTTCACGCTTGGCGCCGCTCTCCTCCGCGGCCTCAAAGCCGCGCTGCAGGTATGTGAGCGCCATTTCCATGCGACCTTCACGGGCATGCAGCGTGCCAATGCGCCGCAGGGCGCGTGCCACTTCCTGCCGCCTGCCAATCTTTTGCGAGACTTCAGCGGTAAGCTGCAGGAAATTGAGCGCCTGGGTATAGTCGCCCATCTCCAGGTACAGGTCCCCGACCGAACTGAGCGCTTCAGCCTCACCGGCGTGATACTCGATCTCCTGGTACATTTCAACGCTACGCAGTCCATGCGCGCCGGCGGGTTTGTCCTGACCGGTCATGCGCAGTGCATTGCACAGGTTGTCGTGGATTTCCGCCTCAAGGCGGCGATTGGTAGTCACCCGCGCCAGGTCGAGCGCCTGCTCCAGGTGGGTGAGCGCTTTGGGAGCATCGTCCAGAAGCAGATACAAGCGGCCAACGTTCGAGCGAGTGGCTGCTTCACCTGTCTGATCGCCCAGGTTGTTATAGATCGTCAACGCGTGCAGCAGGTGCTGCAATGCCTCTGGGTAGGCGCCCATAACCAGGTAGCCTCCGCCCAGCCCGTTGAGCGCGGTGGCGATCAGCGCGTCATCGTCGCCGGGGACAAAGCATTCCAACGCCTTGAGAAACGCCGGAATAGCCTGATCGTAGGCTTCCAACTGGATACTCGCGCGACCTTCCAGCAGTAAGGCGCGCCCAAGCGTTCGCCGACCTTCTACGCTTCCCGAATATTCAGCAGGATTCAGGTCTGCGAGCTTGCCCTTGACTGCGTTTTCGCCCAGCATGGTCAATGCCTGGCGCGCCAACGAAAGCGCGTGCTGCGGGTCTGAGCCTGAAAACAGTTCGGCGGTACGCAGATAAGCGTCCACCTTTTGCGCCAGAGCTTCCTGGCTTAATGGTCCGGTACGAGTTATGGGCGAAGGTTGATACACGAGGATCCCCTTGATACCCCATTTCTGTTGCAACTTTGATACCGGAACAGGGGCACGTGCCAAGTGCCACGGTGCCACGTGTCACGGCTGGGCTTCGGCAAGCTCAGCCAGCGGCGAGCATCGACGGGCAGCTAACAGCGTATGACGAGCAGCCAGCGGAGCACTGGCGGTCACTGAGCTTGTCGAAGTGTCGACAGGCTCAGCCGGCGGATTAGTTTATCCCGAGGCCGAAATCATGATCGTTTTATGGAATTGTTTTTCATTTATCGCACTGAGGAAAGTTGATAGTGACGCGGTAACCCATTGAGAATGATGCATGAATTCCGTTAAATAGCGACGCCAAACAGACAACCGCTGTTGATTTCGGATGGCTTACTGATAAAGCGTTCTTACACCTGATGACTGGCCCTCAGGAATCGTTTATTCTGCCAGATATTTTTCCTGTGAAGAAAATACCGAATCAAAGTCCATAAAATACCAAAGCCATATTTAAAGCTGCGAGAAAGATTAATCGAGGATGCTTCAGGAAAATAACGGGTGACGATGGGTATTTCTTCAAAATATAAATTACAGGCCATACCCTGGGCAATGATTTGAGTGTCGAAAACGAAATCATTGCTATTTTGAGTGAATTGAACCGTTTCAAGGTATTTTCGTGAATAGGCTCTAAAGCCAGAATGGATTTCAGTCAGATACCTTCTAAAAATAATATTCGCAAGCGCCGTCAGCAAGATGTTGGCATCATATTTCCACCATGGCATGCCCCCCTCAAGTGATTTTCCCCCCAGCATGCGTGACCCAAAAACCGCATCGGCTTTTCCGGCAATTATGGGTTGTACCATCTGTGAAATTAAAGAAGCATCATATTGGTGATCAGGATGTACCATAACCACGATATTGGCGTCCATCGCAAGCGCCTGAGTGTAGCAGGTTTTTTGATTGGCGCCATAGCCGCGGTTAACTTCATGCCGAAACACTTTGAGACCAGCTGCGGTTGCAGTTTCAACCGTCCGATCCGTGGAGTGATCATCGACCAGAATGATATTCTGCCGATACTCAACCGGGATTTCCGCGAGCGTGCGAAGCAGCGTTTTTTCAGCATTATATGCCGGCAGCACAATGAAGATTTTAGGTTCATCAATTGTCATGTGTGAAAACCTTCTGTTCGAGTTTCGTCCGGGCTACAAATTGATATGCCAGCAGGTTGGGCAGCAGCCGGGTCAGCCGGGCTAAAAGCATGTGAATAAATCTTCCGACCCGGTTTTTCGAAAAGAATGGACTTACTCGATTAAGCGGAATGGGCGAGAACTTCAACTCCACAATTTTCAATCCCGAATTAAATAAAAGTTGGATGAAAGTGTGTTTTGTAAAGAAACGAAGATGAGACCGGTCGAGAATTCCATTTTCGGAATAATTGAATTTCCCGAATAACAGATTAATCCGCACCCAAAGATTCGCCACATTGGGTGCAGAGATGATTAATTGCGTTTCAGGTTTTTGGAGTCGGGTCAAGCGATTTAGGATGCGCGTCGGGTCGGGGTTATGTTCAAGCACATCCCCCAAAACAATTACATCCTGAAAGGCTATAAATTCATCTGGTACATCATCGAAGGCGACACACAAATGCTCATTATAGAATGGACGTGCCAGTTCTGCGAACTCTGGAATAACCTCGATCCCTTTAAGATAGTAACCAGATTGATTAAACCTTCGTCCAACAATACCATGTGATGTGCCGACATCTAACACACGGGTCCCAGAAGGTAAACCTGCCAGCCAGTTATTTATGATCGTATGACTCGACCAGGGATCATCTTTTTCCATGTAACGTTGGGCTAAAGGTATATCCATCCTGAGAGTCCTATTTTTACAAACAGTGGGTTGTTCGTCCAAAAGATCGACACCCAACCGTTGGCGACGGTAATCGACCAATTGGTCAAGCGGATGTTCGTCTTCGTAAAAAACTTAGTTCGAATAAAGCCAATCGGCCATGTTGTAATCACTATTAAATCAAAGTCCAATAAGGAAGTCCAATAATAAAATGCGCGCTGGAAATTAACGCCAAAATAAAGATGACAGCGGGCTTCCATCTTTCAATTCCAAGAGCCGTTAAAAGTAACAACGGAACGGTAAAGTCCAGGGTATATCTGGGTCCAAATTGAGCCCATCCGGTACCCATGAGCAGCGGGATTGGAATCATTGCGATAAGGATGGAAAGGGTCAGTATCCAGACCGGCCATTTTTGTCGCGGTTTCCAGAAAGCACCAAACGCGCCAAAAAACAAAGGGCTCATCAGAAAAAGGCTACCGCCCATAAAGGTTTCATTGCTGATCGGGAAAGGATAAAAAATGTACTGGTAGTACAGGTTTATCGGCACGTAATGAAGATTAAAAGCGCCGTACTGTTCAAAATTCTTGCGGAAGAAATCTGCCATGAGATGGTAAGCAATTCCGTTATCCAGCGGATTACCAAAACGAGCGTGGTTATAGTACAGTAAGAATCCAAGGCCAATCATCAAGGGCAGCGCTGCCAGCGCCAGGTTGCGGAATGTGCGGCCCCAACTCCATGAGTTTTCCCTGGTGAATAGATAAACTGCTGGAAAAATGCCGGTGAAGACAAGGTGATTGCGGGTAAGCATGGCACCTGTTAGGGCCAATCCTGTAAAAAACCAGGCCTTAGGACCGGACAAGGAGAAAGCCGCTAAATAGGCAAGAATTACGCAGGTAAAGCCGAGGATCAATGCTGTATTCCAAACCCTGCCATTGGGTGCCAGGGTAAAGTGGACGGTTCCAAGTGTAAAGAAAAAGACTAAAACACTTCGCTGAATTTTTGGAAGGCGTAGAAATTGGTTTTTCGTGGTTACCCTGAGAAGTTGCGCAACCAGGCCAACATTAAGGATAGCAAATAGAGCTGTATAGACCACATCATTTAACCCGATACCAAAGATACGAATAAATGGCAGGATGACAAAAGCAGGGAAAGGCGATTGGTAGAGAGAATAATGGCCGGCAAAATACACCAAATCATGCGTCTCTGGCGGGATTTGGCGAAACCAAAGTTGACCATTGAGAAAAGCATCTGCAAGATAGTTGAAATAAGGAAAACGCGAGATAGTAAAAATCCTGCCTGAATAAAGAGAAATCCCCAGGTAAATAAATGCGGCAAAGATCATTGCCCCATAAGGGGCTTCCCAGATGTTAATGGCCGCCTGTATCAGCCGGTTAAGGAATGATGGGGGGTTCTTGTCCAGGACTGTAGTATTGGTGTCCATAAGTGAAAATTTTAGCATTAATTCATGGAAAAAATTTTCAATCGAATAGGCTAATCGCAATAAAGGTATAATGGGCCGAAATAAACCGTATCTACCCATTGCGCTACGGCACGGCGTCAGGAGCATGGATGGAAGCTAAAAATATCTGGATCATCGTTATCGCGGTAACTGTCATTTTTTGCATTTGCCTGACAACCGTGCTGGTGCTCACTGGAGTGCTTGCCTGGCGCGTTATCGACTCGCAGGGCGGATTGAATGCCCCCATCCCCTACCAGGAACAATCTAACCCTGATGAGCCGGTTCCGAATCCATTAAATCCGAATGAAGTACCTGAGCCCGCCAGCGAGGGTGCTTTTGAGACGTTGAGGAATTTGCAGACGGCACAGGTACCGGTGAACAACCCGCTTGATCTGGCAGAACGGCTGCTTGGCATAGCGGATATCCCCGAGACGGTCACGCCGACCGGTCCTTATCAAGTCGGAGACAAGCAACGCTTTTGGGTCTCCAATACGGAGACCAATGAGACTTTCCAGGTCGATGCCGTGCTGCGGCAGGTGGTGGACAGCGCCTATTTTTGGATCGAAGAAGGCATCACCTACCAGGAATCAGACCTGAACCGCCTGGCAACCACCTTCAACGATGAAATTTACCCGGTCAATCGGGCATTCTTTGGCAGTGAATGGTCACCCGGTATCGACGGCGACCCGCGCTTGTTCATTTTGTATGCCCACAACCTTGGCGAGGGTACAGCCGCTTATTACTCCAGCATTGACTCGGTCAACCCGCTGGCACACCCTTACTCCAATGCTCACGAAATGTTCATGGTGAATGCGGATTCTGTCGGCTTAGACGAGGAGTACACCTTTGGGGTTCTGGCGCACGAATTCCAACACATGATCCACTGGAATAACGATCGCAATGAAGATTCGTGGCTGAATGAAGGTTTCTCTGAGCTGGCAGCTTTCCTCAACGGGTATGATCCCGGGGGATTCGATTACCTGTTTTCGTTGAACCCAGACATGCAGTTGACCGATTGGCCGCTCGACCCCGATGCGCGCTCCGCGAATTACGGTTCCTCGTTCCTCTTCGTCTCCTATTTCCTGGATCGCTATGGGGAGCAGGCAACGCAAGCGTTGGTTGCCAATAGCAAGAACAGTATGGACAGCGTGGATGCCGTCATCCAGGACTTACGCTCGCAGGAGTTGATCGACCCGCAGGCTGGCAGCGCCGACGACCTGTTTGCGGATTGGACAGTTGCCAACTACCTCAACGACCCGGAATTCGAAGCCGAGCGCTACGCCTATCACCGTTACACCGGTCTGCCCAAATTCCCCGAGACGGAAACCATCTCAATCTGCGATGGGACCTGGGAAACGCGCACGGTCAGCCAGTACGGCGCAGACTACATTGCCGTCGACTGTCCGGGTCAGGTCAAATTGACCTTCCAGGGTGCCAGCGAGGTGGGCGTGCTTTCAATGGGCGCCCATTCCGGCGACTTTGCCTTCTGGTCGAATAGCAGCGATGAATCCGATATGAGCCTGATGCAAACCTTTGATTTTCGCGGTGTAAAAGCTCCGCTGACTTTCGAATACTCGGTTTGGTACAGCCTTGAAGTCGATTATGACTACGTCTATCTGTCCGCCTCCACCGATGGTGAGACCTGGGAAATTTTGCAAACCCCCTCCTGTACTCTGGACAACCCATCAGGCAACAGTTACGGCTGCGGCTTCAATGGAACATCCGGCGGCTACCGCAACGAGTCGGTTGACCTTTCGCGGTATGCCGGAAAGCAGGTAACGCTGCGCTTCGATTACGTCACCGATGCCGCCATCACCGCCGAAGGGCTGCTGCTCGACGATGTCGCCATTCCGGAAATCGGTTATGCCAGCGATTTCGAGCAGGATGCCGGCGGTTGGACTGCTGAGGGTTTTGTGCGTATCGAAAACCGGCTGCCGCAGACTTTCCGGGTGACGGTTGTGCAAAATGGCCGGGAACGGTCCGTGCAATACGTGGAAATTAATTCTTCCGGCACAGCAGAATTAAATCTGGACAACCCTCGCAGCAATCATATAACGGTGATCGTCAGCGGAACAACCCGGTTCACACGTGAAAGGGCCACTTACGCTTTCAGTGTAACTCAATCGCAGTAAGACTTAAGCATGAATCAAAAAAGCGGAGAAATCTCCGCTTTTTTCCATTTCCACTACTCCAATTTAACCTGCGGCTGTCGTAACTTTTCCAGCTCATTTTCCAGATCCATGCGGCGTTCCTCAGCTGCCCGGCGCACTTCGCCAGCCAGGCGGTCAACCGTATCGGCAATCTGCTGCTGCAAGGCCTTGCCAGAATTAGGGGCAAACATAAGCGCCAAAACGCCGCCAACCAGAGCCCCAGTCAACAAACCCGCAAATAATGCAACAAACCGGCGCATCATTCCTCCTCTATCCACTGATTTCTATGTTTGAAGACCATTCTCACATTTTATTATACCGCGCTGCGCGGCTTTGCCAGACCCAACCTGATAAACACCAGCGGCGCCAACCAGATCGCCCACAACCCGATTAGAGCGTAACGCAGAAAACGCAGCGCATAGCCTGACAGGTCGGGGGTGCGCGGGAAGATAGCTCCCAGACCAAGGTAAAGTATCAGTAGGCCGGTAATTCCCAACAGGTAGCGCAACACGCGTTGCACCAACGGTCCATGCGGGTCATGGGCGCCATTGCCGCCAACCAGCAGCGCTGCGCCTGCCAGCATGCCAAACCAGGTCCCGCTTGCGGTGAAAATGCCTTCGAATGCAAACGGATCGATCGGGTTATCCGGGGCGGCCTGTAATGCGGTCTGATACCAGGACTCGGGCAGCATCCAGTCTGATTGCCCGGCATGGACCGCCAACCCTGCCGCGACCATCACCAGCGCGGTCGTAAGGGAGAACCCGAGGCGGTAAGCAAAATTCTGCGATTTAAACCAGTTGACCAGCGGTTTCTCGAACATGATCATTAGAATCAGCAGCAGCGCGCCTATCACCCAGCCAAGAAGCACATCCCGGAGAAAATGCACGCCAAGGTACATGCGAGACAGGCCCATCAGTAAAATGATGAGCGCTGCCAGCCAACCCGTCTTGCGTTTGATACCGGCAGCCATGACGCCCCAAACACTCATGGCGTTTTGAGAATGCCCTGAAGGCAAACCAAAGCTGGGTTCGGCGGAATAGGCCTGCACCCGCAAATCAATCCAATAAGGACGCGGGCTGTGGAATAAAATCTTGAAGACAGCGTTGGTGCTGTTGGAAAGCATCAGGATGATGGCCATTCGCAGCCCAAGGCCCGTGTCAACGCACCAATAGAGCATGGTTAGCAGCAGAATATAGAAATTTTCACTGCCTAGCCAGGTGACTGCTGACATTACCGGCAGCAGCCAGGTTCCAAGTCCCTGCAGAAAAAGGTTAACCGTAATTTCCCACTGTGTCAGCGCATCCATTCAATCAACTCCGGGTAACATTAAAGGGGTTTTAGGGTTTTACAGAGCGGTTGACGACTCGGATTGTTTTATTGTACACTCAAAGATATGAAAATTGCACCAAACCGTTGGTGGGACTGGACAGCCGTCCTGTGTTTTCTGGCAGCCCTGGTCATCGTTTCTTACCGGTTGAGCGATACAAAATGGACTGAAAATCTCAACCTGGTTACCTCGTTGACGATATTGGGCGCGGTGACCGGACTCCTGCTCGGAATCAGCCGGTTCCAGCGCTGGGTGGCTACCTTGATCGGGTTGGGTTACTCGATTGTGATCCTCCCCTGGCAGTTGATTAAAATTATCCCCGGCGAAGTGGCTTATGCCGAGAAGCTTGCCAGCCTGGGCGGCCGGTTATGGACCAGCTTCGATCTGTTCCTGCGCAACCAGCCGCTGACTGACCCAGCGTTGTTCCTGGCTAACATGGCGCTGCTCTTCTGGCTGGCAGCTATTGTTGGGGGTTACTCGCTGACGCGGCATGGCAGACCCTGGCTGTCGATGATTATTGGCGGAATCGCAATCATCATCATCGACATTTACCATCCGGCGGTTGGTAACCGGGGTATTGCTATGGCGCTCTACATCATCCTGATGCTGGTGTTGGTCACCCGAATGCACTTCCTGCACCGTAAACGCGATTGGGACGGCGAAGATGTATCAGTGGATACCGACACTGGCTTTTCCTGGTCCCGCGGCGCCTTGATCACCGCTTTCGTGTTGGTGTTACTTGCCTGGAATGTCAATGCGGTAGTGAAGGCGGTCAACCCCAACGCACCGGAACGCCACCGCGGGGTCACCCTGTGGAATGATATCCGCTTGCGCTTCGAGAACGCGGTCAAACCGCTTCGCGGCACTACTGTGGTTCCGCGCGAATACTTTGGCGATCAATTTTCCCTAGGGCAAGGTTCGCAACTGTCCGACGCTCAGGTTTTTACAGTTGATCCTTCCATAACAGGTAGGATCGGCGTGCCATACTACTGGCGCGTACGCAGCTATGACCGCTATGAAAACGGCCGCTGGGCAACCTCTGTCAACAATGAGGCGCCTCTATCCACGAACACTGCAGTCGTTTCAGCTGAGCGCTATACCAGCCGCATAAATATTGGCTTTAAATTCCGTCCGGAGCGCAACCTTAGCATGCTGTATGCTCCCTCCATCCCGCTGACAGTCAGCCGACCGGTAACATTGATGTACGACGAAAATCTTGGCAGACTGGTTGATGTAACGGTGGTTTCGGTTGACCCGATGGTTCGAGCCGGCGAGACGTATGAAGTCGTTTCGATGATCGCCGCCCCGACCGTGGCGCAATTACGCGGTGCTGGCGTCGAATACCCTGAATGGGTGGCGAATAAATATCTACAGTTACCTGTTGCTATGCCCGCATCGATTTCCAATCTGGCGCTCGAAATCACCAGCGGTATCGAAAATCCTTACGACAAAGTGGTTGCGGTGACGAACTGGCTGCGGGAAAACATCGAATACAGCCAGATCCTGCCCCAGGTACCGCAGGGCGCAGACCCCATTGAATGGATGCTTTTCGAACAGAAACAGGCATTCTGTAATTACTATGCCACCGCAGAAATTCTGATGCTGCGCAGCCTGGGCATCCCGGCCCGCTGGGTGGTTGGTTACGCTCAAGGTGAATATGACCCTAACGCGCGGGTTTACCTCATACGCGAACGCGACTCGCATGCCTGGCCGGAAGTCTTTTTTCCGGAGTACGGCTGGGTCGAATTTGAACCGACTGCCTCGCAGGCGTCCATCAACCGACCATCTGGGAGCGGCAGCAACGCAACCGGCGGTCAGCAGCCTGGGGCGAGCGCCCAGATCGACGAAGGGGACACCGCTCTTGACCGGACAACAGAGGAAGATCCTAATGCCGGGCGTTTTGATAGCCGGAATGACCTTGCAGCCATGGGCTGGGCGACGTTGCGGGTTATTGCCGCTATCGGTGCGGTATTGTTTATCCCCTTGTTCGCCTTACTGATGTACCTGTTAGGACGGCGAAACCCCAATCATGCTTTGCCAGTCGTGATCGAAAAGACACTGCGCAAGCGCGGTATGAAAGTGCCAGCCTGGCTGGGATTATGGTCGCGTTTCACCCACCTCTCACCCATTGAACACATATTCATCCAGGTCAGTTGGCAGCTTAAACTGTTACGCAATCCGGCCCAGGCTGGTTCCACGCCCCTGGAGCAGATCACTCGATTGGTTGATTCTTTGCCGGCCGGCGCTTCGCCGGCTCGGACGGTGCTGGAAGAGTATCAAAAAGCGACCTACAGCCCCTACCCTTCCGATACCATGGCAGCGCGCGACGCAGCCAAAGCGCTGTGGAAATTAACCATAATGAACCGGCTGAGTGCTGCGGGGGATTGGATCACTGGCGCCCAAAAACCGATCGAAAACGCACGTTTCACCCGGTCGCGCTGAGCAGCGATCATCCCTCTGGCTGCCAGGTGCGGGTTATGAAACTCCGCAGCTGCTCCAGCCCCAACTTCAATGGCTCGATTTCGATAGTCTCGCGGAGCGTATGCGGGAAACCGCCGCGGGTCAGGCCAATACAGATTGCGGGATACCCACGGCTAAGAGGAAAATTTGCATCCGTTGAGCCGATTTCCAGCGTAACGGGTAAATCGAGTGACCGAAGGATATCTGCAGCCAACTTGACCAGCGGATGTCCAGCAGGAATCTCGCCGGCGGGGCGGTTGCCAATCGATTCAAGGGTGAAGTGCACGCCAGGCTTTTCCTGGGTTTGAACCGCCCGGCGAACGCGATCATTCAGCCGCGAAAGCGCGTTCTGGTCTTCTGCCCGCAGATCGAGGTCAAAATGCGCCTGCGGTGCAATGGTGTTCACTGAGGTCCCGCCCTGGATGATGCCGATATTCAAGCTCGACCGCGGCTTGTGAGAGGGGGTCAATTCGGTCAAATCGGCCATGACCTTGACCAATTCGTGAATGGCGGAAGGTGTGCCATAATCCACCCATGAATGCCCGCCAGCGGTTTCGGCAGTGATCCGATAGCGCATGACGCCCAGCCCGCGGTGGCAAACCTGACCCAGCCCGAGACCTTCAAGGATAAGATAAGATTGAACCTCTCCTTGAAACCGGCCCACCAGTGCCTGCATCCCGGCTAAATTGCCAAGACCTTCCTCGCAGACATTGGCTGCCAGCCAAATCTCACCTGGGTAATGAATATTCTCGGTTGCAAACTTATCCGCCAATACGAGCAGCGCCGCCAGACTGGTCGAATTGTCGGCTACTCCGGGGCCGGATAGGCGAACATCGGTACGTTCCAGTGGAAGAGGCGCAGTATCGCTGTGAACGGTATCCAGGTGGGCGCTGATGACCAGCGGCTTTGCATTGCCACCGGGCCACCGGGCTAACACGTTGCCAGAATCATCCTGCATAACTTCCAACATCCCCAGATGGACGAATTCTGATTGTATATAGGCGGCCCGCTGACCTTCATGGAATGTCGGTGCAGGGATTTGCTGGATCGTACAGATCCAATCCACAAACTGTTTGAGTTCGACCGGAGAAAACGAATTCATGTCCGGCGCACCAGCGGGCGCATCGATTCCAACCGCATTTGCACCAACGAAGGCAGAGTATCCTGCGCATAGAATGGCGTCACGCCTTCGATCACGATGGACGCTGAGATATTTCCGCGTAAGGCAGCTTCCAAAGGATCGTAGGTTTCTCGGAACCCCGCCAGAAAACCCCCGCAAAATGCATCTCCAGCCCCGGTCGGGTCGACCACGCGCGCCGGATAAGCCGGAATCATCCAACGAGTGCCGCGGGCATGGTCGAGCACATATTGCCCCTGGACGCCGCGTTTGATCACCACCAACTCGCAACCGTAACCGGCAATGGTATCCGCCATTTCCCACAGGTCTGTACTGCGCCCCTGAAAAAGCGAGCGCATTTTATCCTCGGAAGCGTGAAAAACGGTGATTCCACGCAGTATCCCCGGGATTTCATCCCAGAAAATGGGAGTCATGTAGCTGGCCGATGGGTCGAGGGTTATCGTGGTGATGTGCCCCTGCCGGAAAGCCGGCGGCAGCAGCGTGTGGCTCAGAAAATCGAGCGGAGCGATATGCGCGGCGGTTGCGTCCAGATAATCTTCCGGAAAATCAGTAATGCGCGCAGTAATATCACTCGGCTGCAAACGGCTGTCAACGGCTTGCCCAGGTCCCATATACCCCAACAGGGACTTGGGATACTTCAACCCTCGGTGGGCAAAATGAGCTACCGGATTGGTGAGTGAACGGGTTTCCGCGTCTGGATATGCGGCAAAATAGCGCAGGTCAACCGCCTTAGTCAAAATGCGAATACCGCGGCGATCGAATCCCAACTGTGACAGCTTTTCCAACCAATCCTGCGGGTAATCTTCCCCCACCCGGCCGATCAACCCGATTTCATTTTGCCATAACTTCAGCCCAAAACCGGCATACAACAGGCTGCCGCCAGGGATATCCAGCGCTTCATGTCCGGTGACCGGGAGGATATAATCGCGTTGGAGCTTCCCGGCAACTATGAATCGCAGCAATGAAGGGCTATTCATGGATTAATTTCCAGCCAACTTCGAAAGGTCGAACAATAGGCAATCATAATTCATCGAGTCTCGGTGAACCAGTTTCGGTTGCCTGTAGGCCGATAGATTCACTCCCCTATTGGGCTCTCAGTGCGGAACGGTTACAGTGCGGGCGGTAAAGGTACGGAAAGGACGCTCAGTAGATTACTTTTTGCTGCCAATTTCCGAAATCAATCTAAGCAGACCCAGCACGCCTAAACCGACCTTCACTCCGTCACCCGCGGTTAATTTGGGTGATTGCTGCGCCTCTTCTGCGCGCTGAACCAGGATCACCGCTGCCATTGCGCCTGCTACTGCGCCGAGCAGCGCTCCGATGATGATCAAATCTCTTCTTTGCTTAACCATGGATGTGTGATCCTCCTGTGACCGTATTCAGGTTCAAAAGCGCGACCGTTACAGGCCAATTTTTTTCCAAAAAGATCGCCATGCCGCCCAGCGGCTGAGCATATTGATCTGTGGCTGAACAACTTGATGTAGTATCGTATCCACTTTAACGCTGAAGATTTGCAAATAAAGTTGAGCTAAACGGGTATAAGTCGGTATGTTTCGTAAAAGGCGAGCGAACAAGAACATCATGCCCGCAATAAAAATTGCAAAGAACAATCCGGTGAAAATCAGGGGGATGATCAACCAGACGGTGGCGATATTTGCCCACGTCCCGGTGACGGTTGATCCGCGGGTAGATGCGATCGCGGCCAGCACGACCAGGGCGATCACGCCTGCACCTGCCAGGATGACCGGCAACAGGATCTGCCAAAATACCTGCCGGCGATGGTGCAGGGAAGGCCGGGTACGGGTCACATTGGACGTGGAATTCATTGGATAATTGTAGCATGGATTATAGGTGGTAAATCTGTAGCGCGAACTTTAGTTCGCTTGAGTGAAACTGAGTAGAGGCGGCTCGCGAGCCGCCTCTACCATCTGTCTTATATCCTTAATTCGCCAAAACCGCCCGGATCGCTTCAACCGAAATGGCTCCCTCCCGTAATACGCGCACATCCGAAATAGTGCAATCCACCACAGTGGAGGGCACTCCGCCCGGGCATGTTCCGCCGTCCAACACTAATTCAATGCGCCCGCCCAGCTGGTCGAGCACATCAGCGGCGGTTAGCGGGTTATCAGCGCCGGACCGGTTGGCCGAGGTGGTCGCCAGCGGACCGCTGGCCTGTAGCAAATTCAAGGCAAAAGAATGGTCGGGCATGCGCACGCCGATGGTTGGCAACGCGGATAATTGAGCCGGCAGTTCCGCCCGGCGTGAGACGACCAAGGTCAAGGCTCCAGGCCAGAAGCGGGCTGCCAGTGCTTCGGCTTGCGTGGACAGCCCAGGCGTGATTTGCGCCAATTGCTCCACTGCTCCTACCAGCACGGCAATGGCTTTGCTCATGTCGCGTTCTTTGGCAGCATACAAGCGTTCAATGGCCGCCGGATTGAATGGATCTGCTGCCAGGCCGTAGACAGTATCGGTGGGGAAAGCCACCAAACCACCGTTTTGCAATACCTGCAACGCAACCGGAATTGACTGGGGATCGGTGGTCGGAAGGATTGCGGTTTCCATTCGGTTTCCTCAATTTCAATTCAAGACTAGTTGACTATACGCAATAAACGCGGTAATCCCGCCAGATCGGTCTTCAGATCCACCTCAGCATAAGGAAAAATTTTACGTGCCAGGGCTGGCGCGCTTTCCCCCTGCCCGGCCTCGATTTCGAGCAGCATCTGACCGTCCGGCGCCAACCAGCGCGGTGCAGCGGCCAACAGCCGTTCGATCAGCCTCAGGCCGTCATTTCCCCCATCCAGTGCGTCCGCCGGCTCGAAGCGCGCGACTTGCAGGTCAACCAGTCTTTTCGAAGGAATATACGGCAAGTTGGCAGCCACCAGGTCAAAGGGTCCACGGCAGGCAGACAATAAATCCATCTCCAGCAACGAGACCCGGTCTGTCAATCCTAAACGGCGCATATTTTCCTGTGCAACCCGCAGCGCCGGGCGCGAGTGGTCGGTAGCGCAAATCCGAAGGTCGGGTATATGGGTTGCCAGCGCTGCGCTGATGGCACCTGAACCAACCCCGACGTCGGCTGCCTGACGGCGGCTGGGGTGCTGTTTCAACCAGGCAAGCGCCTCCTCGACCAGCAATTCCGTCTCTGGGCGGGGGATCAGCACCGCCGGTGTGACCACCAGGTCCAGGCCAAAGAACTCCCAGTGCTCAAGAAGGTAAGGCAAAGGTTCACCGTTTGCCCTGCGGTTTACAAGCTGAGCGAGCTGTTCCAATTGCCCCGGAGTGAGCCTGCGCTCCAGGTGCGCTAAAACCGCAGCGCGGGGGAGCTGCAATACCGATCCAAGGATGAGCTGCGCCTCCAGCCCGGGTTGTTCGACACCGGTTAGCCGCTGGCGGGCAATTTTAAGCCACTCACCGGCGTCAGTCGTCAAACTCTCCACGCGTGGACAGGCGGTCCGCTTCAGAACGAATGGAAAGTTCATCGATGAAGATTTCCAGGTCGCCGTCCATCACATTCGGGAGGTTGAACGAGGAAACATTGATGCGATGATCGGTCACCCGGTTTTGCGGGTAATTGTAGGTACGGATTTTTTCCGAACGCTCGCCGGATCCAACCTGCGAACGGCGGGTTTCATCCAGGTCCGCCTGGCGCTTGGCTTCTTCCAATTCAAACAATCGGGCGCGAAGGATACCCATGGCGCGCAGCCGGTTTTGTAACTGAGAACGTTCGTCCTGGCAGGCTACTACAATCCCGGTCGGCAGATGAGTGATGCGTACAGCGGTAGCGTTTTTTTGAACATTTTGCCCACCGGCGCCTGCCGAGCGGTAAATATCAATTTTGATGTCCGAATCGGGGATCTGAATATCAATTTCATCGACCTCAGCCAGGACAGCCACCGTCACGGTCGAGGTGTGGATGCGGCCGGAAGCTTCAGTCTGAGGAACGCGCTGAACGCGGTGAACGCCGGATTCGTACTTCAAGCGGGAATAGGCGTTCTTGCCTTTGACGTTGAAGATCACTTCCTTGTATCCGCCGATGCCTATTTCATTTTCGGACAGGATTTCGACCTGCCAGTTACGGCGTTCTGCGTAGCGCGAGTACATGCGGAACAGGTCAGCGGCAAACAGGGCGGCTTCATCGCCGCCCGTACCGGCGCGCACCTCGACGATGACATTGCGGTCATCGCGCTTGTCTTTGGGCAACAACAGCGCCCGGAGTTGTGCTTCCAATTCATCCAGTCGCGGCGAAAGGTCAGCCAGATCGAGCTGCGCCAGTTCGCGCAATTCAGCGTCCTCGGAATATTCGAGTTGGTGCGCCTGCGCGATGCGCTCAGAGATCGAGCGGTAGGCTTCGGCCTTGGAAACAATTTCTTCCAGGTCGGAGCGTTCCTTCGCCAATTCGGCTGTGCGCTGATAATCGTTGACAGATTCTTCTAGCATTCGGTTCAGGTCACTGAACCGGGTTTCGATTTGGGCAAGTTTTTCAAGCATACAAAATAATTTCTAATCGCTTTCTATTAACGTTTCGCGGGTGAATTATACCAGAACAGGCAGGAAGTCGGGTGTGTTGCTCCTGGGTTAACGAGCTGGCTAACCAACCATCACTAAAGGAGCGATGCGCCTGCTCTTCCGAGATTAAAGTCAGGTGCAAGGCACTAATAAAGTGCCTCGCACCCAACTTCTCATCGGGTGCGTTGCTCCTCGGTTAACAGGTTAGCCAATCCGCCACGATTATAAGGAGCGATGCACCTGCACTTTGAAGCAATTGTTCCAAGATCAGGTGCAACGCACCAAAACCAGGTGCAATGCACCGAGATCAAAAGCATAAGGCTCATCTTTACCTCCCGTTCACAAATCGTTAACTTACCCTTCGCGAGGGGTTAATCCCGGCGAAGTACGATAAGCACATGAAAAAAACTATCACAGGAGAAGAATTTAAAATGCGCCGTGTATTTACAGCCGTATTGTTCGTAGCCGTTCTTAGTGTCGTCATGGCAGCTTGCGCGCCTACCGCGACCCCAACCCCGGCAGATGCTCCCACTCAAGCTGTCCAGCAGCCTGCTCCCACCGAAGCCGTCCAGCAACCTGCGCCGACTGAGGTTGTTCAAGCTCCGGCCGATCCCTTCGACATCAACCCCGCTGACTTCGGCGGTGACATCACCATGGCGGGTTCCTCCACCGTGTTCCCGGTCAGTGAAAAAATCGTCGAGCTCTTCAAAGCCGACGGGTATGAAGGCATGGGCAATATCAAACTCGACTCGATTGGCTCTGGCGCTGGTTTTGAGCGCTTCTGCACTAGCGGCGAGACCGACATCTCCAATGCGTCCCGCGGCATCAAAGACTCTGAAATCGAAGCCTGCAAAGCCATCAATCGCACCCCGATCGAATTCCGCGTCGGCACCGATGCTCTGGCTATCGTCGTCAATCCGGAAAACACTTTCGCCGCCAATGTGACCCTGGAAGAGCTTGCCAAATTGTTCTCGAACGAAGCCCAGAAGTGGTCGGATGTCAATCCTGCCTGGCCGGCTGAAGATATTCACCGTTATGTTCCCGGCACCGACTCAGGCACATACGACTTCTTCATCGAGTTCGTCATGCAGAAAGTTTTCAGCAAAGAGACCGGCGAAGAAATCTTCCTGGGGGCTGCCAATCTGCAGGCCTCTGAAGATGACAATGTGCTGGTACAGGGTGTAGCTGGCGATCCGTATGCCATCGGTTTCTTCGGCTTTGCTTACTACAAAGAAAACGAAGATAAACTCGGCATCCTCTCCGTTGACGGCATAACGCCCGATTTCGACACCGCTGAAGCCGGTACATACCCGCTGGCTCGCCCGCTGTACATCTACTCGGACGCCGCCATCATGCAAGCTAAACCGCAGGTTTCTGCCTTCATCGGCTACTATCTGGCCAATGTCTCAGACATGATCGGTGAGGTCGGTTACTTCCCAGCCAGTCAGGAAGCCATCGACGCAGCCAAGCAAGCCTGGCTGGACGCACAACCCTAAGTTCGATATCCGGGCACCTTTGAAATCAGATGGCTGGCGGTCCCGCAATACCGCCAGCCTCTCCGCATGAAAAGACCCGGAGAAGGAAGCTTGGATGGAAAATACGGCACGTATAACCGAAAAACGAACAGCAACAGCCTGGAAGAAACCTGTTTCTTATAATTTGCAGAAAAAGACGCGGCCTACCGAAGCGATTATTCAGGCCTTTTTATTATTCTGTGGGGTCGTGTCCATTTTGACAACGCTTGGGATCGTTTTGGAGTTGGGCAAAGAGGCCTGGCTTTTCTTTGGCGATCCAGAGATCAGCGTGATTTCTTTCCTGACCGGAACCGAATGGCAGCCAAAAATTGGCAAGTTTGGCGTACTACCATTATTGAATTCCACCCTGATCACCAGCGTGATTGCGATCGTGGTGGCGTTACCGCTTGGCATTGCCACAGCAATGTTTTTGAGCGAGTACGCATCGCCGAAAATGCGCTCGATCTTAAAACCCATTCTCGAGGTTCTGGCAGGGGTTCCAACTGTGGTTTACGGCTATTTTGCGCTGACTTTTATGACTCCCCTGCTGCGCGGTATCTTTGGCAGTCAGAACGTGGATGTGTACAACATGGCTTCCGCCGGTCTGGTGATGGGCATCATGATTTTGCCTTTGATCAGCTCCATGAGCGAGGATGCCCTCAGCGCGGTGCCGCGTTCGTTGCGCGAAGCCGCCTATGGGCTGGGCGCCACCCGGCTGGAAACAGCATTACAGGTGGTGTTGCCCGCAGCGTTATCAGGGATTATTGCTGCATTTATCATCGGCGTGTCCCGTGCGGTTGGTGAAACCATGATCGTCGCCATCGCTGCCGGATCTGGCCCGAATTTCACCTTCAATCCGTTCAATGCGGCTGAAACCATGACTGGTTATATCGCCCGCATCAGCGGCGGCGACCTTTCCTACAATACGCCAGATTACAACAGTATTTTTGCCATTGGCCTGTTGCTTTTCCTGATCACATTTGGGCTGAATATTCTCAGCCGGGCAATTTCACGCCGCTTCCGTGAGGTTTATGAATGAACCCGATGAAACCAAAAACCTTCGGTAGCAATCAGGAAATGCAGGATGCTGAGAAAAACTTTCTTTACCGGCGCCATCAACGCGCCCGCTTGGCGCAATCAGTCTTTCAGCTAACCACCCTGCTGGCTGTGATTTTTCTGGCTACCCTGCTGGTCACGGTCGTCAATAAATCCATGGGTTATGTGGTGGTCGAGAACAAGGTTAATCCGGCCACCCTATCGGACCGCCCGCTTTCCGAACTGAATAACACCGAACTGGCTCAAATTTTGCGGGAGAACCTGCGTAAAAATCGGGTGCGTACGCTCGAACGAACTGGCTTCCTCGAAGACCAATCGCAAAGCACGTTGGTACAGTTGGTCGAAGCCGAAATCATCCAACCCGAAGTAGTTGAAAGCTACAATTTGTTCCCATCCCTGATCAATCGTAGCAAAATTAAAGCGGACGCAGCGGTGAGCTACCCTAATGCCAAGGTCGAGTTTCGCTACTGGTTGAATGGAGTTTTCCTGATCAACAGCATGGCCAGTCAGCCTGAACTGGCAGGGGTACGGTCAGCGCTGCTCGGATCATTACAACTCATCTTGATCACCATCTTGACCGCCTTCCCGATTGGCGTAGGCGCTGCCATTTACCTTGAGGAGTACGCTTCCCATAAGTCCAGGATCAACCGTCTGATTCAAACCAATATAGACAACCTGGCCGGAGTGCCGTCGATCGTTTACGGTATTCTCGGCCTGGCGTTATTCGTGCGGGCGCTCCAACCGTTCACCAGCGGTGCGCTCTTTGGTGTGGACGGGCAAAACGGTCGCACCATTTTATCCGCCGGTCTGACCATGGCGCTGCTGATCCTGCCTATTCTGATCATCAACGCCCAGGAGGCCATCCGATCCGTACCTGATTCCCTACGGCAAGCCAGTTATGGGCTGGGCGCCACGCGCTGGCAGACCATCTGGCATCACGTGCTTCCGGGAGCCATGCCCGGCATCTTGACCGGTACCATTCTGGCCATTTCCCGCGCCATCGGCGAAACCGCCCCATTAATTGTGGTCGGCGCTTCGACCTTCATCACCAGCGACCCAACTGGGCCCTTTTCCAGTTTCACTGCGCTGCCCATTCAAATCTATAACTGGACCACCCGCCCTCAGCCGGCCTTCCAGCACATCGCCGCGGCGGCCATTCTGGTGTTGTTAATTGCGCTGTTGTCTCTCAACGCTGTCGCCATTTTGCTGCGTAACCGCTTCGCCAAACGTGTATAATTCATGGAAGATATGAACCAACCCTCCAAATACGTCATTGAAACCCGCGGGTTGAACATTTTTTACGGTGATTTTCAAGCCGTCAAAGACATCAGCCTGCAATTCGAACGCAACCGCATCACTGCCATCATCGGCCCTTCGGGTTGCGGCAAAAGCACCGTTTTGCGGGCGTTCAACCGCATGAACGACTTCGTCCCGTCAGCGCATGCCACGGGCGAAGTGCTGTACCACGATCAGAACATTAACCATCCCTCCGTGGACGCCGTTCAACTGCGCCGCTTAATCGGCATGGTCTTTCAGAAACCGAATCCCTTCCCCAAGTCGATTTACGATAACATCGCCTGGGGCGCCAAAATGAACGGCTTCCGGGGCAACACAGACGACCTGGTCGAGGAAACCTTGCGCCAGGCAGCATTGTGGAATGAGGTTAAAGACAACCTGAAAAAAAGCGCCCTGGCGTTATCCGGCGGTCAACAACAGCGGCTGTGTATTGCGCGCGCTTTAGCCGTCCGTCCTGAAATCATCTTAATGGATGAACCTTGCTCGGCGTTGGACCCAATTGCCACGCTGAAAATCGAAGACCTGATGCGCGAGTTATCGCAAAACTACACCATCATCATCGTCACGCACAACATGCAGCAGGCAGCGCGCGCGTCGGATTACACCTCCTTCTTCACCATGGATACCGACCGGGCGGGCATCATGGTGGAATACAATGAAACCAGCCTGATTTTCACCAAACCAAAAGATCAGCGAACGGAAGATTACATTACTGGACGCTTTGGGTAAACCTGACCAGGAAGAGGAAAATCCTATGCCGCGCAACACTCTCAATCGTCAATTAAATATGGTTCAGGATGAAATCCTTATCCTGGGAAGCATGGTGGAACAGGCGACCCGGGCAGCCGTGGGGACGCTCAAATCTCGCGACTTGCGCGAAGCCAAATTGGTGTTCGAGCAAGACCAGATCATCAATGAAAAGCGTTTCGCCATTGAAAATGCCATCTTAATCTTGATGGCAACCCAGCAGCCCATGGCGCGCGACTTGCGTACCCTGGCAGCGCTGCTGGAGGTCAACACAGAACTGGAACGAATGGGGGATTATGCCAAAGGCATCGCCAAAGTGACTCTGCGCATGGGTGAGGCAGACGTCAACCTGCCGATGGTGGAAATCGACCAGATGTCCGAACTGGCAGTCGGGATGCTGCACCGCGCCCTGGGCGCTTTCATCGAAGAGAATGCGAACGTTGCGGTGGCCATCCCCAAAGAAGATGACCGCATCGACGAGCTGTTCAATACTGCCTACTCCAAAATTCTGCATGAAATGGTTGCCAATCCCAGCACGATTGACAATGTCAACCTGGCGCTGTGGGTCATCCACAACCTGGAACGGATGGCTGACCGTGTGTCGAACATTTGCGAACGCACGGTTTTCATCGCCACCGGCGAATTGTTCGAAATGGACGGGATGGACGAAGAAGATCTGAATGTCTAGGGAAGAAATGACCGGGCAGGAATGAAAATCAAAGCAAACCCGAACTTGCAGATTTACGGCGCTGTCACCATGATGACCCACCTGACAGCGTTGGTGCAGGAAATGGAAGGAGTTCGGCTGGCCAAGGACATCGAAGCAGTCCACCGCATGCGAGTGGCCTCGCGCCGGCTGCGCGCCACTTTGCCTCTCTTTGGACAGCAACTAGCCGGCAAGCGGCATCTGGTCTGGATCAAGGCCATGCGCGGCATTACCCGCGCGCTGGGCGCAGCGCGCGACAGCGACGTGCAGATCGAGCATGTCAGTAAATTCCTGGAGCCACTGCTTCCCTCGAACCGCAGCGGCGTACGGCGCTTACTGCTGCGCCTGCGCCAGCAGCGTCTGGCTTTGCAGCCGCAGGTGATGAAGGAACTCAATAAATTCGAAAAAAGCGGTGTGATCGCCGAAATCGCGCAAAAACTGGCGCCCTTTGATATTTACCGCGACCGGTTGGAAGTCAATGATACCGGACTGCTCAAACTGGCCGATCAGGCTATCCGTGCCCGCCTGGGTGAATTTTTAGGTTTCGATGCGATCGTGGACCAGCCTGAACGGGTTGAAGAATTGCACGCCATGCGCATCAGCGCCAAACGATTGCGCTACACCCTGGAAACCTTTGCGCCGTTATTCGAAGACGGCTTAAAGAATTACCTGAAGGCCATGCGCAGCGCTCAGGACATGTTAGGCGCCATTCACGATTGCGATGTCTGGGCAGTGTACATCCCGCAGTTTATGGATGAGGAACGCCTGCGCACCGCTGAATATTTTGGCAGCGTTCGAACGTTCAAACGACTGGCGCCTGGGCTTAGCCTGTACAAGGATGCCCGCCGTAGCGAACGCGACACGGTGTATGCCGCTTTCCGGGAAACCTGGGCAGGTTGGAAATCGGAAGGACTTTGGGAAAATCTGACTGCAATCCTTGAAGCGCGTTTGACTCCGGTAGTGGAGCCGCCGCCCCAGCCAGCTGAAAATGCTGCTAAAATCTCTGCCCCGGTTGAAGTTACGGAGCGCGACGAAACTAATTTGACGCCGGCTGTTGATTCCGATACAGGATAGGGCTGCCTAAATAGAAAGAGCTTGTTATTTATTCTCCCTATTTACGAGACAGAGTGAGATCCAGACCATAGACGTTGGATTTCGGGCTACCAATTTGATCATCGGGCATGAAGATTCGCACGCCCTCACTCGCAGAGTACCCCGCGGGCAATCCAACCTACTATTAACTATTAATCTTTCGTAATCGCGCTGTCAATTCGCGTTGGGCAGCGGTTCGAGCTGTTTTGCCAATACCAGCCCGGCAATTATCCACGGCAGCATGGCGAAAAGGCCAACCATGCCCGGCCCCTCCAGGTCAAAAATAAAATTGACCCACACTGTACTGATGCCGGTGATGGCATAGGCGTAGATTGCCCAGGATACAGGGATCGCGGTGGTATTGACCGGCTGTTTGATCAACCCGCCCGCCAGAATCAGGTAAATGGCCAGCGCGGTAAAAGTCGTCAGCCACCAACCCCAAAAGTTTTGCAGCGGCACGCCAAAGTAGGCGCCCTGCGCTTCCCAAACCCAATTTCCACCGCCTACCATCATGGGATCCATTGCCAGATCCCAGGCGGTCATGGTTACCCCAGCAGCAGCCGCGACCAATAAACGCCGCGAGGTGGGTGAACCGAAATCAGCCGGTATAACCAGGTCGGCCATCAAATAGGACGCATACATCATCATAAACCAGGCAATCGGGATGAGCAGCGGCACCAACCCAAGAAATTTTGGCCCCAGCATGTCGGTGTAGTGATAGGGACCGTACACTTTGCCGGTCGCCACGCCGTAGCTTTCGAACGCCAGACTGACCGCGCTGACGGTAATCGCCATGAGCAGAATGCGTTTCCAGCCAAAGCGCTGCGCGCCGTGTAAGATTGCAAAAGCAAACAATACCAGCGTATTGACCGGCGTCAGCCAATTCATGACGCGGTGAAAAAAAGTGGCATTGACCAGCGCAATGCCGCTGAGCAAACCGGCAGTGAATAAAAATCCCAGTGTAATTTTGCGGAGCGACATGCGGTTATACCCTTTCCAATCTATCTTTCCAGACCAATTCGACGCCGAAAACGTTACCAAAAGATATCGCAGCCTGCTGAACGACCTGCTCCATGGGCGGGGTCGGCATTAACAGATCAGCAATTGCAGCCATGCGTACGCCATCCAAGCCGCAGGCGACAATTCCCTCCCAGTATTCCATCTGTGGCGCAACATTGAGGGCAAACCCATGACGGGAAATCCCTTTGGCATCCACTTTAACGCCGATCGATGCGATTTTCCCGGGCTGGGATGAGACGCCGACAGCGGGGACCCACACGCCGGTCAACCCGCTGCGGCGTTCAGCCTGGATGTCAAATGCAGCCAGGGTTTGGATGAGAACTTCCTCCAACCGGCGGATGTAGCCGACAAAATCCGCTTGCGGCAAGCGTTCACCTTGCCAATTGGGCGCTGCCAGGCGCAGCAGGGGGTAACCCACCAGTTGTCCCGGTCCGTGGTAGGTGATGTCGCCGCCGCGATCCACCTCCACCAGCGCGACGCCGGCCTGAGCGCGTTTTTTCTCATCCCACACCAGGTGGTCCCGACCACCGCGCCGCCCGATGGTAAAGGTATGCGGGTGTTCCAGCAGCAGCAGGATTGGGGCTTGCTTCCCATCTGCTATTTCAGCCGCCAGCCGGTTCTGCAAGTCCCAGGCAGCCCGGTAATCAACCTGCCCCAGCCAAACGACTTCGACGGTCTCTCGTTGCGGATTCATATTCCCCATTTTAGCTGATTAAAGATATTCCTCGCCGTAGATAGATACTCACAGATGAGGTCAATCCACCTGAAATTCGGAGTTGGCTGGTGGGTCAACTCCTACAGTCGGCTTCGATAAGCTTAGCCAGCCTGTTACCCGCCCCCTGCCCCCAGGGCACTCTGCGATTGAGCCTGTCTAAGGGTGCGGATTGGTTTCGGCAAGGGCAGCCAACGGGATCTTTTTACAAACGGCGCAGCGGGGGCAATTCGGCGATATCCTGGAACAAGTCGTGCTCCACCTTTCCGTCCGGCGGCGGAACCGCCCGCATGTAGATTTCCTTCGAGGCAATCATTCGCCGTAGCCAACCAAAAATGCCGCCGGTTAAAGATCCGGCCGATTGGCTGGCGTGGCAGGCCGCAGCTTCGTCGCGGATATCCGCGACTTTTCGGTAATCGATCACCGCATCGGTCGGGAAGTCTACCTCGGCAATGGCAACCAGATCGATGTCCTTGTTTTTGCCGAACTTATGCGGATCGCGGCCCAATAAACGCATAATGCGCATCATCAGGCGCATAAATTTACGTGGGATAGTCTGATAATACAGTTTGGTCGGCCTAAACACCGGTAAATCCTGCAAATTGGCCACGGCTGGATCGCCCGCGAGGCTAAAGGCATGTACAGTTGCCTGGTGAATGGCAATGTGATCCGGATGGTGATAGCCGCCAATCGGATCGAAGGTGACTACCACTAGCGGTTTGAGTTGACGAATCTGCCGGGCAATCTCTTCAGCTACCTGTTCGCGCGGCCGGGCGACCAGCGCCCCTGCATGGTGATTGTCCGGTGAGCCGGGCATGCCGGAGTCGCGGTAATCCAGGAAAATGACCTGTCGCAGTCCGAGTTTGCCTGCTGCGCAGCGTAGTTCTGCTTCGCGCCGCTCGGCGATGGAATCATACCCCTGCAGCAGTGCCGGATCCATATCGCCGGCCTCGCCGCGTGTCGCGCAGATCAAACAGGTGTCCACGCCACGGCGCGCGTAATAGGCGATGGTTCCGCCCATGCCAAAAGTTTCATCATCCGGGTGCGCCAGAACCGCCAGCAGAACCGGTCGTTTCTTCTCCCGCGAGGAATTGTCCGCAGAAACTGACTGAATGGTCGCACCGCCTGGCTGTGTTGAAGCAGTCATGAGGAAGTCTCCGATTCCATGTCGCTTAGTATTGGTACATGTCCGGATCGAACTGTTCAGCCCAGGCGTTTATTCCGCCAAACAGGTTGTAAACGTGGCTGAAGCCGGCAGCTGAAAGCTGATGAACGCCGCGCGCCGAACGAACGCCGGTACGGCAAAAGAGGACGTACGTTTTTGCCGGGTCGAGTTCCTTGAACCGCTGGTTTAGACGTTCCAACGGGATGTTCACCGCACCCGGTAATTCGGAAATTTCTAATTCAACCGGGTCGCGCACATCCACAAGCTGCAGCGGCTGGCCGCGATTCATCCAATCCGCCAATGTTACCGGGTCCAGGTCGCGGCCTTCGCCCGCCAGGCCGTCGTTAACCACACGGGTCGGTACGCCGCAAAATTCCTCGTAATCGATCAGGTGGGTGATCTCCGGATTGGGACCGCAAACTTTGCAGTTCGGGTTCTTGCGCAAGTTGACGATTTGCTGGCTCATGGAAAGGGCATCATACAGCAGCAATTTACCGATCAACGGCTCGCCAATGCCGAGGATCAACTTGATCACCTCGGTCGCCTGGATGGTTCCGATGGTGCCTGGCAACACGCCAAAGACACCAGCGTCGCCGCAGGCTGGGACGCTTCCGGGCGGCGGCGGGGTCGGGAACAGACAGCGGTAACAGGGTCCAATCCGGGCATCGAACACGCTCACCTGGCCCTCGAACCTAAAAATGGAGGCATACACGAACGGTTTACCGGTAAAAACAGTCAGGTCATTGAGCAGATAGCGCGTGGGAAAATTATCGGTGCCGTCCACCAGAATATCGTAACCGGCAGCGATGCGTTCAGCGTTTTCAGAGGTGAACACCTCGTTGTAAGCGTCCACCTGAATATACGGGTTCAAACCGGTCAAGCGCTGGCGCGCCGATTCGACCTTCAATTTTCCGATCGCCTGGGTAGAATGTAGTACCTGACGTTGCAGGTTAGAGTTGTCAACCACATCATAGTCGATGATGCCAATGCGCCCGACCCCGGCGGCTGCCAGGTAGAGGGTAACCGGTGAACCCAGCCCACCAGTGCCCACCACCAGCACCGAGGCATTTTTCAGTTTACGCTGACCTTCCAACCCCACTTCGGGAATCAGTAAATGACGCGAGTAGCGCAAAAGCTCTTCTTGAGAAAGATTCGGAAGTGTCATATGTCCTCCGGGACAAGAGCAATCATACCAAAAGCCGGATGCGAAAACAAATGATTGATGACACTGCGAAAACGAGGTGGAGACCTGCGGTCGGCAGGCGCGCTCGATCGCTCACAAAGCGCCCTGCGGGCGGAGACCGGCGCGATTAAAGATCGACCAGGTGCATTTGCTTAGAACATTCAACATTTACGATTGGCGCAGATTGCTTCGTTCCTCCATTAGACTTAGGGTACGATGATGGTAACCGAACAGAGATTGAATAAGTCTACCGCTCCTCACAAGCATTAGCTTATATTGCGATTAAGACCCAATCTCTGTGTGGATTAGGCTAGATAGCAA